>Ga0193965_1000481_pt1 | contig 12596 bp, 12 predicted proteins | sample FB_8_MG_FD_140330 | JGI IMG/M metagenome (GOLD analysis project Ga0193965, IMG submission 140330) | Microbial mat bacterial communities from the Broadkill River, Lewes, Delaware, United States - FB_8_MG | ecosystem: Environmental > Aquatic > Freshwater > River > Microbial mats | place: USA... | reverse complement strand
GAATACATTTGTGCTTCATCTAAGAGAACAACAATCTCTCTTTTCCCTTGAATATCTCTACAATAATCAACAAGTGTAGAGAAGTTAACACGGGTATTAGAGGGGAGATCTTTTTTGGTAATAACCTTAAAAATTTTATGAAAAAACTCCTCTTCATTGGTAGTAGGAGTTGCAAAGTAGTGAATATCTTTTTGATATTTTAAATTTTCATACAAATAGTTTAAGAGAATACTTTTTCCTGTTCCAGGTCGCCCAAAGACCAAAATCATCTTTAATGGCTTCTCTATGCTATGTTGTAGCTGTTTATAAGAGATAACAGAAGAGTCAAGGGCAATATAGTCATCAATCTCTATAGAGTCAATAAATACATTTTTGGCATGATAGTATCTACTTTCCATTTACTTTCTTATACCCTAATTCTCGTAATGATATATCTTTCCCATTTTTAATAATATGTGGAGTTATAATAAGTACTAATTCAACAACATTTTCAATTTTTTCCTCTTTTTTAAATACATTTGATAGAAGAGGAATATCACCTAATAAAGGAACTTTATTTATTTCTGTTCCTGTTTGTGTTGTAATTAATCCACCAAGTATTGCATGATGTCCATCTTTGACCTTGATAACAGATGCAATCTGTCTACGAATAAGGTCAGGAGGAATATCTCTAGTTCCACTATCAGAATTAATAGGTTCGAGTGTATCTGTAATGGATGGATTTATTTTGAGTGTTATTATATCTTCATGACTTATCTCAGGTGTAATATCCAAAAGAACTCCTGCAAAAACAGAATCTACTGTCTCACCCTCTGCTGCAACAGAACCACCACCACTACTAGCAGTACTAGAAGATTTTATCTTATAAAAAAGCTCTTTCCCGACACTAATAAGTGCTGGTTGGTTATTGAGTGTCATAACCCTAGGGCTTGATATAGATCGTACATCTCCTTGTGTAGCAAGAAACTTTACAACTTCTTGGACTTCCATATTTCCTCTTATATCTAGCACAGATGCTTCACTGGGGTTTGAACCACTTGTCCATTCAAATTCCCCAACACCTGTTTCTGAATCAACAGTATAAGAGTTAAGGTTTTTAGCTTTCATAGCCATAGTATTAATAGCAACATTTTGTAGTCCATAAAGCTGTGACCAATCTACACCAGTTGTTTTACTATTATCAAAAGTCACAGTAATAATTCGTACATCAATTACAACTTGTTTCTTAATCTGTTGTTTGAGTGTATCTATATATCGTGAAACTCTATGGATTTGTCTGCTTGTTCCTGTGACTGTTATCATCCCTGCATCAGAATTTACAATAGGAGCCAAAGGGTTATACTCCCACTCTTTTCCATTAGGACCAGTCCATTTTGTATCACTATTTTTGGTATAGTGTGTGCTTCCATCTGCTGCACCTATAAGGATTCTTTGTACTTCTGACTCTACAGTTTTCCAAAATTTAAACTCATCACTACTCTCTATTTGTATACCAGTTCGAGAGCTACTGCTTGCACCAGAAGATGCTCCATCATTTGAGTTTGCTATGGTGACATTAGCACTACTCACACCTGTTCTAGTTCCTGATATATAGTGAACTCTAAAAGTTTGTGTAAGGAGGTAAGAGATAGAGAGTCTACTCCCTTTGAGGGTATAGTGGAGATCGTTCTCACTTAGTATAGTATTTAAAAACCCCTTAAGAGAGGTATTTTTAAGTTTTACAAAGTAGAGTTTATTGTCTAACTTTTTCTTCGCCCACTCATCTTTAATTGTGACAGTCAAGTCACAAGTATCTGCTAGATTTTCTATAGCATCACTAATAGTTAATTTACTATCTATGGTTACAGTAAAGAGTTTATTTGTACAACTCCCACTATGTGCAAAAATAGAAAAAAAAGTCATTATAAGAAGTACCCATACACTTTTTTTGATTGAATAAGATATCAACATCTATTTATCTCCCTTTTATCATAATAATATTTTTATGCTCTTTCTTTTGTAAAAAGAGTTTTATTATATTTCTCTCTCTTACCAAAACAACGCCTTTTTTCCCTATAAATGTAACAGTATAGTCAGAGACAATATCCTCTTTAACTCTCCACTCTCCATCAATAAAGGCTTTTCCATTCATAATTGCATTGAGTGAGAAGTCTTTATCTTTTTTGGTAATAATTGAGTCAGAGTTATTTGCCTCTGAAATAGGAACTTCTATTTTAAATGGATCAGGGGTTTTAGCTAATGCTTCTAACAAAATACCATCTCTTGGTTTTTTTATCTTGTCAATCATCATATCAATCTCTTGAAGTGTTATCTCTGCAAAGAGTGAAGTGGTTATAATTCCTAAAAATAGAATAAATTTTTTCATTAGTGATTAATCCCCCAGACGGAGAGTTGCACATCTGCATGGACTCCACTTTCTGTTTTTTTGGTACTACTTGTATAGATATCTGTTACAAGAGTATTTTGCTCTAACTCATTCATAAATTGAATAATATTTTTAAACTGACCATTACATCCTAACTCAATCTCTAAAACATGCCCAAAACTACCATTACTATCTACATAATGATTTTTAATATATTCTAAATTGACTTTTTGATTTGCTGCTATCTCTGCTATAGAGTTCAAAAATGTAGCCCAACTCTTTTGGTTAAAAAGCATATCAGAGAGTTTGAGTAGATTTGAGTCAATATAGAGTATTGTCTCTTTTAGTCTTACTATTTTACTCTTTTTATTGTGAATATCAGCATCAAACTTTTTAACAAAGTAATCTCTGTCTCCACCTTGAGTAATAGAGCTTAGATAAGTTCTTTGTGTAGCTATATTTTTTTCTAACTTACTTTTTGTCTGTTCACTACTTTCTAAAAGTCCCTGAGAATAAGGAAGAAAATAGGTGTAGGCAACAAAAGTAATAGAACCAGCTGTAATTGCTATCATCCCCCACTTCTCGCTATCCCCTTTTGTGGAGAAGTATTTGTCCATCTCTTCAAGTTTATTAGCTATGACTTTCATTTTAAATTAACCTTTAATATACCTTTATAGGTACTAGTATTCTCATCCATAGTAATATTATCAATATCAATATAGGTAATATCATTAAAGTATCTCTCTGATACATGTTGGATAAGACTTGTAATTTGTTTATTATCTTCACTAAAAATAGAAAAAATAAAATGATCATTACTACTCGTGACTTCACTCACATGGACATTAAAAGATTCTATATCACTAGCAAACTTATAATAGAGTTCTGATTTTAGACGGTAGTGTACTTTTTTATCATAGATAGAGGTAATAGTTTTCTCTTTTCCTTTATAGATAAGTGTTAATTTCTCTACCTCTTTATCAAGAACATCAATCTCTGCTTTTTTTGTGCTTAATATTTTCTTATATTTATTGGCTTCTCCTGTAAGGTCTGCCTCTTCTTGTTGTAATATAAAGTTGTGAGCATCATTTGTATAAGACCCTAGCAAAAAATAGAGAGGATAAGAGATACCTATCATAGTAGCTGATACGATAGAGATAATAAACTGTCCACTTGTTCGCTTATAAAACTCAGGAGGTCTCTCAAAGAGAGTAAGGTTAACAGTACTTGATTCATTATCCAAATACTCCAAAGAGGCCAAAGACATAAGGTACTGAAATTGGTCTATATACCACTCATCTCCCCCCATGCCAAAATCAAAGTTAAGCTCTGAAGACTTGAGCCCGAGATAGTTTTCACTATACTCATCTAGTCCAATAATAGGACCTCTTGCACTTCCTACAAACATCTGGTCAATAGTCTCTAGCTCATAGGCTCGTTTAACATAGATAACAATATCATTAATACTAATAAAAATTTCACCAAATAGTTTCATAAAATTTTGTTGGAAGTCTGCGTGAATTGTTTTGAGACCCTCAAGTTCTAATATTTTAAAAAAATTCTCTTTATCAATAGTTTCGCCAACTATTTCACAATATTTATCATAGATGTTCTCTAAAGAGTACTCTATAGATTTTGAGTAGAGATAGTCTCCGTTTTTATAAAATGTTATAAATGCATCATTAACGGTAAAGTAGATAAAGCAGTGAACACCAGTTCTATAAAGGAGTTCTTTTTGGTAGATTGGTTGATATAGAAGTGGAGCAGGGATGATTAAATCTATATACTTTGTCTCTTTGAGGGTAGGTGGATATAACTCTTCTATTACTTCAGGCTCTATAATAAAAACATGGTATACACGGTTATCTGCAGTTGGTTCACCTTCTATATTTTTTATTATATATTCATTTCCCTGATCAAGTCCAAGCTCTTCATAGACTTGCGTCTCAATCATATCTTCAATATCTTCTTCTTCAAGACTAAAGCTAATTTCTATGGTTGTTGTAATCATATCTCGGTTAGAGAGATATGAAGTTACATAATTGGCACCATTATAAGATAATTTCTTCAGGGGCTTTATTTTATTATCTTTGAGAGTATACTGTTTTTCAGCATAGGGATTAACACTAACAATACTACTGATTTTTGATTTTTTTACGCTCATATTTTTAGGCTCCCTTAGTTCATAGAAAGATTATATATGCTTTAATATTAAAACCTTCTTACACGCTAAAAAGAGCGAGTTTTATAATGAAGGTAGTTTTTAATTGTCATCAAATAATATATCCAAACTCTTCGAGTCCATCTCTATTCTTACTCCACCCTCTTTTGACAGATACAAAAAGATTAAGATATATTTTTTTTCCAGAGAAGAGTTCTATCTGTTTTCTTGCACTTTTCCCTAACCGTTTGATACCCTCTCCACCATTGCCTACAATAATACCTTTTTGTGTCTCTTTTTCTACTACAATAGTGGCAAAAATACGATCCATAGCATCACTCTCTTCTATCTTTTCAATAGTTACATCACTCTCATAAGGAAGCTCATCACTTACATTTTCAAAGATTGCTTCTCGTATTAACTCTTTATATATATCACGAATATTATCTGTTGTTAAAATCTCTGTATCATACAAAAAAGGAGAAGTTGGGAGATATTTGCTAATCTCATCTAAGAGTGCCTTTTTGCCAACATTTTTATTTACAGAAAAGGGAATAATAGCTTCAAAATGCTCTTGGTACTTCTGATACTCACCAAGTTTTTTAAGAAGGTCTCCTTGTTTTACATGGTCCATTTTTGTCAGAAGTATAATATGTTTGATATTTTTAGATTGGGAGAGTGCCAAAAATTTTTCATACTCTGTTACTTTATCAGTTGCAGGAGCCAAAAAGATAATTAAGTCACTATCTCCCATAGCTTTGAGTGCTTCATCGAGCATAAATTGATTGAGGAGTCGCTCTTTTTGGTGTATCCCTGGGGTGTCTACAAAGATAATTTGTGAATCTTCATGCATCACAATAATATTCATGCGTTTACGAGTAGCTTGTGCTTTTTTGGAGACCATTGCTAACTTTTCACCAACAAGGTGATTTAAAAGCGTACTTTTTCCTGCATTAGGTCGACCAACTACAGCAACAAATCCTGCTTTTGTTTTAATATCTTTATACATATTTTTCTCTTTTTATAATTACAGAATATATCGAGTAGTATCTTCATCTTCTACTACTTTGCCTAGTTTCTCTTTAACCAGTTGGGTATCTACTACTATCTCTTCACCTTTATGTTCATCCGCATCAAAACTAATCTCTTCAAGAATCTTCTCCATTACAGTATGGAGTCTTCTTGCTCCAATATCTTCTGTCTTTTCATTGGCTAAAAAAGAGTAGTGAGCAATAAGTCTTAAAGCATCTTCATCAAATGTAAGCTCTACACCTTCTACTCCTAAGAGTGCTTTATACTGTTTGATAAGAGAGTTTTTGGGTTGTGTTAGGATGCGATAGAGTACCTCTTCATCAAGAGCATTGAGTTCAACTCTCAGTGGAAAGCGTCCTTGAAGCTCTGGAATAAGGTCACTAGGTTTACTAAGATGAAATGCTCCTGCGGCAATAAATAGAATATGGTCTGTATTAATTATTCCTAGTTTGGTATGCACACTACTCCCCTCTACTATAGGCAATAGGTCTCTTTGCACACCCTCTTTACTAGGGTCTTGTCTCCCTTGACTATTGGATGGTACTGCAATCTTATCAACTTCATCTAAGAATATAATACCCCCTTGTTCTACTTTTTGGATAGCAATCTCTTTGAGTTTATCATCATCGAGTAGCTCTTGACTTGCTTCTAGGGCTAATATCTTTTTGGCTTCTTTTACCGTGACCTCTTTGTTTTTGCCTTTTTTGTTAATTCCACCAAGGACTTTAGAGATAGACTCTTGCACATTTGCCATTTGGGGAGGCAGACCACTATCTTCCATATCAAATGAAGGTGGAGGCATCTCTATGGTAACAAGTAGATGGTCAAGAGTTCCTGCTTCAAACTTTTTTTGCATACGAGAAAAGGAGGCATCATACTCATCTTTTTTCTGTTGGCTTACACCTGAGGGGAGTGGTGGGAGAAGTTTTTCTATAATTTTATTCTCTATATAGGCCTCTATCTTCTCACTATTTTTACTATTTTCAGACTCTCTTACAAGTTTGAGTGCAATAGCTGCTAGGTCACGAATCATAGACTCTACATCACGACCCACAAACCCAACCTCGGTATATTTACTCGCTTCAATTTTGATAAAAGGCAACTCCATCATCTTGGCAAGTCTTCTTGCTATTTCGGTTTTTCCTACCCCTGTACTTCCTATCATAAGAATATTTTTTGGTATTACATCTGCTTGTAGCTCTTGTGGAAGTTGCATGCGTCTGTAGCGGTTACGAAGAGCTACAGCAATTGTTTTTTTGGCATCATTTTGACCAATAACATATTGATTGAGATAAGTTACAGTCTCTTTAGGTGTTAAATTTTCCAATTATTTCCTTTTAGGATAGTTCAAGAATTTTAATATTATGATTTGTATAGATACAGAGGTCTCCTGCAATATGCAAAGACTCTTTGACCAACTCATCTTCTGAAAGATTTGAGTGTTTCTCTAATGCTCTAGCAGCAGAGAGAGCATAATTACCTCCAGAGCCAATAGCTGCAATTATGCCATCTTCTGGTTCTACAACATCACCTGTTCCTGTGAGTATAAATATATGGTCTCTATTGAGTACAATCATCATAGCTTCAAGTTGTCGGAGATGTTTGTCTTTACGCCATGCTTTAGAAAAAGCGATAACAGAGCGAAAGAGGTCTCCTTTTTTTTCATTAAGAAACCCCTCAAACATATCAAAGAGCGTAAAAGCATCTGCGGTACTTCCTGCAAATCCACCAAGTATCTCGCCATGGTGGAGTGTACGAATTTTGGTTGCATTTCCTTTGAGGACACTATCACCAAAAGTTACCTGTCCATCACCACCAATGACTGCTTTATTCTTACCTTTATAGGCAAGTATAGTTGTAGCATCAAACACTATACTGCTACCACTTCAACTTTGAGTGTTGCATGAATACCATGCCCTAATTTTGCATCTACTTCATGCAGACCTGTTGATTTAATAGCTTTTTTAAGATTAATGTTCTTTTTATCAAGATCAATATCAAACTGCTCTTTAATAGCTTTAGAGATATCAGCATTTCCTACAGACCCTTGAATTCCTACAGGTGCTGTAGGTTTCTCAATACGAATAGTTACCTCTTCAAACTTTTTTTGTTCTAGTGCATGTCGTGCCATATCATCTTTGAGTTGTTGTGCTATTCTCTCTTGTTCTGCTTTCCAGTGAGCGACTACAGCAGGTGTTGCAATTTTTGCAAAGCCTTTAGAGACAAGAAAATTTTGACCATATCCATCTTTGACCTCTTTAATCTCTCCTGCTTTTCCTAGTGTTTTGACATCTTTTGTTAATAGTACTTTCATAATTTTATCCTTTAGTAATAGTATAATATTTTTCTTATTCTACCAAGTTTTTATCAAATTGGTGTGAAAAAAGATAAAATTATGGTAAAATAATTCTCTTTTTATCTTACTTAACAATGGCAAATAATGGCATCCAAAGAAATATATTACAAAAATCAATCTTTTACTATCTCTTATCAAATAGTAAATCCATCACAAACACCCTCTATTTTGATTTTACATGGTTGGGGAAGCAACAAAGAGATTATGCAAAAATCTTTTGGACAGACTCTCTCTAGGTATCAACATATCTATATTGATATGCCAGGTTTTGGAAAGAGTAGTAACCCTATGATACTCCAAACAAGTGACTATACAGCTATTATTAGACTCTTTTTAGAAAAGCTTAATGTTGATGTAGAGATTGCTATGGGACACTCTTTTGGAGGCAAAGTAGCTACGCTTTTGGGTACGCCCTATTTGGTGCTTCTCTCTTCATCAGGTGTTTTGGTACCAAAAGCATTTATAGTCCGTTGTAAAATAGCACTCTTTAAGATGCTCAAACCCCTAAAACTTGATAAGCTTCAACAACTTTTTGTTAGTAGTGACGCAAAAGGGATGACTCAAGAGATGTATGAGACTTTTAAAAATGTAGTCAATGAAGATTTTGAAGAGAATTTTATAAAAAGCAAAAGCGAGTCTTTACTATTTTGGGGTAAAGAGGATACGGCAACACCACTCTATTCTGGCAAAAAAATAGCACAACTTATCAAAAAGAGTCACTTCTATCCTCTCGATGGAGACCACTTCTTTTTTGTAAAACATAGTGCATTTATTGCTCAAACTATTACTAATACATGTAAGGAATCAAACGCATGATCTATATAAATCTTCTAAGCTATTTTCTCTTTATCGGAGTGATTGGGTACTATTTTGTTGTTAATATGCAGTGGTATAACTATAAAATAGAGCGAGTTATATTCCATCATACCAAGGTGTGGTGGCATTTTGTCTATTTTCTGATTCCTTTTATTCTTTTTGAATTTCTCTCTGGAGTTACAGATAATCAGTATGGTTTTATTATAGTTTTACTCTATCTTCCACTTTTTACTTTATGGTATAGAGGCATTGATAAAAAATTAGTTTTTACACGAAGAGTTAAAAGATTCTTTGGATTACTCTTTTTGTTTGCTCTTTTTATCACCTTCTCTTTTGAATTTTTTACAATATTTATTCCTATTTTATTGGCATCTTTTATCTCAATGTTTATAGAGATGATGCTTTTTGATGGATTTAAAAAGAGTGCCAAAGAGAAAATTGAGAATATGGATAACCTTATTGTTATAGGTATTACCGCAAGTTACGGAAAAACAAGTATCAAAAATTATGTAGAGCATATACTCCAAGCCAAATATAATACCTACGCAACACCTCGGTCTGTAAATACTTTAGGTGGTGTTGTCAAGGATATTAATAATGATTTACCAAGTGACACAGAGGTTTATATAGTCGAGATGGGTGCAAGAGGCAAAGGTGATATTGCAGATATAGCCACTTTGGTCAATCCTCACTATGTTATTGTGGGCAAGATAGGACCAGCACATATAGAGTACTTTAAGAGTATGGAGAATATTCGTAATACCAAAATGGAGATTTTACAGACCAATCGCCTTAAGAAAGCATGGATACATGAGAGTGCTGTGATTAATCCTATAGAGAATATTTATCAATTTGGCAAAGATATTACAGATATAAGAGCCTCTCTTGATGGTGTAAGTTTTATTTTGGAGGGGATAGAGTATTTTGCAAATGTATTGGGTGCGTTTAATGCTATAAATCTTGCCGCATCAATAAAAATATCCAAGATATTAGGAATTGATGAGAATACTCTCCGTCAAAGACTCACTTCCCTCAAATCTGTTCCTCATCGTTTACAACGCATAGATGCAGGAGGAAAGATTATACTTGATGATAGCTTTAATGGAAATATTGATGGGATGATGGCCTCTTTTGAGCTTGTAGAGAGTTATGATGGACGCAAAGTTATTATAACCCCTGGACTTGTTGAAGTAGATGATGCACTCAATATCAAAGTAGCCCAAAGAGTTAATAAGGTCTTTGATGTAGTGATTATTACAGGAGAGCTCAATTATGCTCTCTTTAAAGAGTATATTAATCCAGAGAAGCTTCATAAACTCTCTAATAAAGCAGATATGGAAGAGATGCTTGTGACACAAACAATAGCAGGAGATTTAATTCTCTTTGCTAATGATGCACCAAGTTTTATCTAGTTAGATTGGAGTCGCTTTTTACAAGCGATACTATCTATACAAAACATCCCTTTGCCTTTCTTAGCAGGTTTGAGTTCATCAGGGTTTTCATTCCCACATTTTTTGCATTTATTCTCATCTGATACCACAATAGTTTCAGGTTTGAGTGCTTCTGGTTTCATAGCAGGAAAGAGCAGAACATCGCGGATAGTGTGTTGGTTGGTAAGCATCATCACAAGTCTATCTATCCCTATTCCTTGTCCTGCTGTTGGTGTCATACCATAGGAGAGAGCATTGACAAAATCCTCATCCATCTCATGGGCTTCATCATCTCCTGCATCTTTTGCAGACATCTGCCCCTCAAATCTCTCTAATTGGTCGATTGGGTCGTTGAGTTCAGAGAAGGCATTGGCTATCTCTTTACCTGCCATAAAGAGTTCAAACCGCTCTGTAATAGCTGGATTGGTATCACTTCTTCTAGCAAGTGGGCTAATCTCTACAGGATAATCGGTGATAAATGTGGGGTCTATAAGCTTTGCTTCTACAAACTCATCAAAAAGCTCTCCTTGGAGTTGTCCTAGATTGAGGTTTGGTTTGAGCTGTATATTTTGCTCTTTACAATAAGCATAAATACTCTCTTTGTCATGGCAAATTTCAGCAGGAACCCCACCTATAGCAGTCAAACTCTCTACCAATCCTATCTCTGTAAAGTTATCAAAGTTAATCTCTAAATCACCATAAGGAAGAGTTTTAGAGAGTTTAAGATGCTCAAAGAGATACTCAAAATACTCTTTGGTAAGCTCTATAAGGTCTCTATAGGTTTTATATGCCCAATAGAACTCTATAGAGGTAAATTCAGGGTTATGCGTGGCATCCATCCCTTCGTTTCTAAAGTTTCTATTAATCTCAAAGACAGCTTCAAATCCACCTACAATAAGTCTTTTAAGATAGAGTTCTGGTGCAATTCGTAGATACCTATCAATCCCCAAAGAGTTATGATGAGTAACAAATGGCTTGGCATTGGCTCCACCTGCAATAGGGTGCATCATAGGGGTTTCAACTTCCAAAAAGCCTCTCTCTTCAAAAAATCTTCGTGTAAGTGAGATAACCTTACTTCGTGTCTCAAAGGTCTTTTTGACATCAGGATTCATAATAAGGTCTAGGTATCTTTGGCGGTATCGTAGCTCTTTATCTTGGAGTCCGTGAAACTTCTCTGGGAGTGGTGAGATAGCTTTTGTTACCATATTTATCTCATTACAGTGCAAAGTAAGCTCCCCTACTTGTGTAATAAAAGGAAAACCTTTGACTTGGACTATATCACCTACTTCAAAGAGTTTTTTAAGAGTATTATTATAAAAGCCCTCTGCAAAATCATCTCTTGTATAGTAGATTTGGATAATACCTGAGTAGTCCTCTATCTGTGCAAAAGTAGCTTTTCCCATAATTCTAATAAGTTTTAGCCGTCCTGTAAGGGTATAGGCTCTCTGCTCATCTTTTTTCTCATCTGCATCCATCTCTTTGATATAGCTACACTCTTCTCTTACTTGTGCAGAGGGTGTTCCTTGTTTGATTTGGTTTGGATAGGGGTTGATTCCCTCTTCTCTTAGTTTTTTGCTTTTTTTAATTCTCTCTTGAATATATTGATTATCAAATATCAATGGTTCTCCTATATTATGATTGTTTCTCTTGACACTCTTTACAAATACCTGTAATATTCATACTATGTCCTGTCATTTTGAAGTTAAATTTTTTGGCTATTTTTTTTTGTTGCTCTTCTATTATCTCATCATAAAACTCTATAAGTTTCTCACACTCTATACATATTAGATGGTCATGGTGTGCTTTGGTACCTAATTCATACTTTTTGCCTTTGGCACCAAACGAGAGAGAGTCTACCATACCTGACTCCTCTAATACACTGAGTGTACGGTATATAGTAGCAATACCTATAGTAAGATTTGGGTATTGTGTTTTTATCATACCCAAAATCTCTTCTGGTGTAGAGTGGTCTTCGTTTTCGTAGAGGGTTTTGAGTATTAGCTCACGCTGTTTTGTAAATTTTAGTCCCTTATCTCTTAGAAGCTTTCTAAAAGTCTCTAAGAGCGTTTGATACTCTAGCATCTTGCATCTTTACTTAGCATCTGTTTGATTTGTATCTTGAGATGTAAGAGCAGATGAGAGAAGGGTGCTATTGAGGTCACTCTGAAAAGTATTGAGGTCAATATTAATCAAAAAAGCCCCTGACTCTTTGAGGTATGGGTAGAGGATACTCCCTTGTACATGTTTGTCCAAATTATCTGTAACAAGCTTAACATTAGAGAGTGCTGTAATAATAAGAGCAAAAATAAGAAAATATTTTCCACCACCTACAACAAAACCTAAAAGACGATTCATAAAACCTAATCCACTTGCATGGGTGAGTTTAGAGAAGAGTCCTCCAATAGCTATAGAGATAAGCCAAGTTGAGGCGAGTAT
>Ga0193965_1000479_pt1 | contig 12609 bp, 11 predicted proteins | sample FB_8_MG_FD_140330 | JGI IMG/M metagenome (GOLD analysis project Ga0193965, IMG submission 140330) | Microbial mat bacterial communities from the Broadkill River, Lewes, Delaware, United States - FB_8_MG | ecosystem: Environmental > Aquatic > Freshwater > River > Microbial mats | place: USA... | reverse complement strand
CTTTTGGTTTGTTGTAAACTATAACAGTATATTTATCTCTTGGAGTAACTTGTTTCCCACTAACATATACGACTACATTTTTTTCATCAACTTGAGTTGCAGGATTTTCTTCTATCTCTCCATCTACTCTTACGTAACCATCTTGAATGGCTTTGTCGGCTTCTCTTCTAGAGTAACTTGAATGGTGCGCGATATATTTGTTTAGTCTCATCATAATTTTATGATATTCCTTTTTCTATAAGCGTATGAATATGGAGAACGCCAATTATCTTTTTATTTTTATCTGTAACAACAAGCAGTTGTATTTTTTTCTCTTCTATCAAAACAAGTGCATCACTTGCAAGCATATCTGCATCATCTATAACCATAGGGTTAAGTGTAGCATACTTTAAGACTTCATCTTCAAGTGAAAACTCTTTGCTAATAAGTGCTCGACGAACATCCCCATCACTCAAAAGTGCTATGATTCTATCATCTTCATCAGTTATAAGAGTAGTTCCCAATCGCCCCTCAGAGATACTAAGAATGGCGTCTTTAACCTTCGTATCTTTGCTTATAAGCGGTAAGTTTTTCGTTTGCATAAGGTTTGATACCTTAATAAAAAGTTTTTTCCCTAAAGCACCACCTGGATGAAAAGAGGCAAAATCACTTTTTTGAAAATTTCTTGCCTTCATAAGACAAACTGCAAGTGCATCTCCCAAAGCTAAGGTAAGTGTAGTTGAACTAGTTGGTGCTGTATCTATTGGACATGCCTCTTTGAGAACATTAAGCTCTATAATCATGTCACTGTAAGAGCCAAGAGTCGATTTTTTATCTCTTGTCATCCCAATTAGTGGAGCACCAAAGCGTTTTATATGGGGGAGTATAGAGCTTAACTCTTCACTCTCGCCACTGTAACTAATTCCAATTACTACATCGTTTTTATCAATCATCCCTAAGTCACCATGGAGTGCCTCTGTTGGATGAAGAAAAAAACTTGGTGTTCCAGTTGAGGCAAAAGTAGCAGCCATTTTAGCTCCTATAAGTCCACTCTTTCCAACACCTGTAATAATAAGCTTACCCTTGCAATTTAATATAACATTAACAGCCTTATCAAACACATCATCTATCAATGTTGATGCATGTAAAAGTGTTTGTGCTTCTATAGTTAAAGTTTCTTGTGCAATTGTTTTGTAATTCATATTCGTATTATATCGTTTTAGGCTTCATTTTCTGTAACTTCTAATTTAAAGTGAAATGATGTTATGATTTTGCATGGAAATACAAAATATTATAGAAGATAAGAATTTAAAATTAACATCTGCGCGTCGTGAGCTTTTGGAGATACTTTTACAGGAGGACAAGCCTGTCTCATTTGATGATATTAAAAATAAAATTCATATGGATAAGGCTACTTTTTACAGAAATGCTTCTAAATTTGAAGAGGAGTCTATTCTCAATAGTTTTGAATCTAACGATAAAAAAAGATATTATGAACTACAAAAAATACCGCATGCACACTTTATATGTAACTATTGTAATGCTATAGAGTGTTTGACTAATATAGAACCTATAAAGATAGAGGGTTATGTTATTGAGGACATGATATTTAAAGGCAGTTGTAAAAAATGTACTTAATAAAATAAAACTATAATTTTATTGCGACTTAGTTGCAATTATTAAAGTTTATTATAAGTCTACTAAAGATAACATTCGCTTTATGATTAGAGTAGAAAAAACAATACATTCGATGTACAAATTGCAAAAGTTAATAGTAGCTGCACTACTTGCATCTTTTCTTTTTGTCACACTTCACACCTTCGTTCATAATAGTTCTGATCACACACACGATACAAATTGTGGTGTTTATGTTCTAGAACAACTCTATTTTGGTGTTGATGTGTCTGATGTACTTACTGTTGTTACTCTTTTTATCCCCTTTATATTTGTACTTTTTACACCAACTCTGTATTGTGTAAAAGTAGAAAAACAATTTGCTATCCGCGCACCTCCAGCCCCTTAAATATTTCATAAAATACAAAACTTACAAATTATAAAAATAAATATTAGGAAAAATATATGAAAAATTTTAAGATAAAAAGCAGTTCAGTGCTTTTAGGTTTAGCTCTCATTTTGAGTGCATGTGGTAGTAGTGATAATAATTCTGACAACGAAGATACCTCTTCTATAGATTTAGAATCAGCGAAAAAAGTACTCTATTTTTATGGTGCAAGTTCAGATGAGCATTATGCTTATTTTGTTGAAACAAATACAATTGAGAACCTAAATGAGGACAACAAAACAGATATGGGCTCTGCTAACCCATCTGGAAGACTTTTTGTATGGATAGACGATAGAGGTGATGATAATGTATCTAATGATGAGGGTAAAGCAGTGATGTTCAAATCAGATTATATTTATGCATCTGATAACAATGCCACTTTTGAAGATTTTTACTATTTGGATCATCTCTCAGATGGTGAGCGTCATCCACATGAGAATATTGAGTTTGATCCAAACCGTGTTGGAGCAGTTCCAGGTGACAGTAAAGCATTGGCAATGATACGTTTAAACAAATATTTGGCTGAGCAAGAGCAGCTCAAACAAAATTTGGCTAATGTGAATGATAGTGAAGGTAATTCTATAATGAGTGTTAATGATATATGTAATTTTTATACAACTACTCATGAGCATGAAGGTAGTATTGAAAAGATGCATTTTGTTTTAGGAAAAAATGGTGCACTCTATACATATGAAAATGAAGCAGGCGTTATAGAGTTTAAAGATTCTACTGTAGTTGCAGAAAGCTGTGAAGTTGGAAAATCAGGTATGAGTGCTTCTCAAGAGGGAGTTCTTATCTACTTAGGAAATACATCAAAACTTTACCTTGTTGATTCACACGCTGGTGGTGATTCTCATGTACATAGTACATGGAATTTAAGTGAAGTTCTTGGTGATGGCAAAAGTATAGATATGATGATTGGTATTGGTGCTTTGGAACATGATGAAGATGAAGATGATCATTATGAAGAAGATGATGATCACGATCACGAATAAATTATGAAATTTTTTCTTTTAAGCACATCACTCTTACTTGTCAGCAGTACTTTTGCAAGTGAATACCATTTAGGCGCTATTGAAGTACAAGGCGAGATTGAAAATGAAGACGCCATTGTTCAAGAGAGTGTCATAGAAAAGAGTAGTGTTTTAGCAAAAGATGCACGCGGTGAGACACTTGGGGATTTTCTACAAAACGAGCAGTTTGTAGACTCTGCTAGTTATGGTCCTGCTGTTGGACGTCCTGTTGTTAAGGGGATGGATGGTTACCGTGTTGGTGTGACAAACGGAAACATCATCTTAAACGATCTCTCTGCTATGAGTCAAGACCATGCAGTGGGTGTTATGCCACGTGCAACTAAGAAGCTAGAACTCATTAAAGGCCCTTCATCACTTTTATATGGAAGTTATAGTGGAGGGGTAATCCGTGTTTTTGGTGAAGAGCATGAGAAAACGCTTATTAAAGATGGCGTCAAAGTAGACTCTTCTTTGAGCTATGGTTCAAATGGTGCAGGAACAATTGGTACCCTTACACTCGAAGGTGCACATAATGATTTTTCCATTTTTGCAACAACAGCTTACCATCAAGCAGATGACTATAAAGATGGAGATGGTAATACTATTAAAGACTCTGAAACACTTTCCAAGCAATCTCATGCAGTATTGGGCTATAGACTAGATGATAGGAACATCTTTAAAATTTACTACGATATGATGGATAAAGAGTATGGTATCCCTAACAATACGTCAGAGTCTACAACTATAGAGATGGAGCAAGAACGCTATGGTATTGTATGGCATGCTAAGGATGTTTTTGATGTTTTAGAGTATATGCAGACTGAAGTTTCTTACAGTGATTACCTTCATTATGAATATGAGGGCACAAGTGCAGATGGCCTTTTTGGACAGAAGCAGTTTAATCTCTCAACTATGTTTGGTTTTGATCTTGGCTCTTGGCACGTTGATACAAATGTAGAATATATGGACAGCGAGCTTAAGGTGTGTCATGAACATGGAAAATGTACATCTTTTAGTATTGCAGACAGATCTAGTTCTGCGACAGATGGTATATCTATGATTGGTGATGGTGTAACAACAGGGAGTGTCAATGATTCTGACAATCCGGATGGACTCCCTTTCTCACATGGACACCCTATGCCAAATATAGACGAATCACTTTTTAAAAGTGGTTTTGCATTTCGTAACTTTTATGACGATTCAAATGAGATAACAATCTCAGTTCGTAGTGATATTAGAAAGTTAGACCCTAATAGTGAAAATATTCAACAAGAGTGGCTGATACCAGCGAGTATAGATCCAAATTATTATGACGCCATTAACGATGCAGCAGTAAGTGCAAGTTTAGGTTGGTACAGCTTTTTAAGTGATGATATCACTATGCAGACTTCACTTTCGTACATTCAAAGATTACCATCGTCAACAGAACTTTTTTGGAACGGTTTTCACCACGCTACGAATACATACATTTTAGGTGATAGATACCTCGAAAATGAAGAGTCTATTAATTTTGACTTAGATCTCATGTGGAGTCTAGGTGAGTTTAAAACAGAGGGAACAGTTTTTTACTATAATTTTTCAAACTATATTTATCAAACACAACTTTTAGGAAACAATGATCAAGCAATTAATGTTAATACTATCTCTGGTGTGGGACATGATGCTTATGCGTGGGGAATGAGGGGTGCCGGTGCTATCGTTTATGGAGCTGCTTTAAAAGAGACCTATACGAAAAAAATACACGCCAACACATTTGAGAGTTCACTTGCCTTTGAAGCTATTCGTGGAGAGTTAAAAGATGGTTCAAACATCCCTCGTATGCCACCATTTAGTGTTACTGCACAAGTAAAGCATACTTACAAAGCATACAATTCTAAACTAAGTTATAAATATGTAGATAAGAGTAGGTTTGAAGCGATTAATGAAACTGCAACACCAGCATATGGATGGTTAAGTGCATATATAGAGTACGTATATAAAAACAGATTTTTTGATGGAAAACTCTTTTTAAAGGGTGAAAACCTTACAAATGAACAAGCGTATAACCACCTCTCATTCTTAAAAGATACAGCACCTCTAGCTGGAAGACAAATCTCAGCAGGCTTAGAGCTTAGCTTCTAAGTCCCAATTTGGGTTATAATACTTACATGAAAATAGTGTGAGGAGATACAGATGCAAAAACTCTTTGATGAGGTGGGTTTTTTAGACCAACGATGTTATGAAAAATTTGGTCTGAGTGAAGATTTACTGATGGAGCATGCAGCCGATGGAATGGCAGACTTTATCCGCTGTGAATTTAAAAAAGACTCAAAAATTATCGTAGTATGTGGAAGTGGAAATAATGGGGCTGATGGTATAGCCTTGGCCAGACTTCTACATGGTGATTTTGATGTTTCAATATTTTATGCAAAAAAGCCAAAATCACCAATGGCGTCAGAGCAAGAAAAACGTGCTAAAGCTATTGGTGTTAAAGAGTGTACAAAGCTTTATGAGTGTGACGCCATTGTAGACGCCATTGTAGGGACAGGCTTTCGTGGAGAATTTGATACAGATACTTTAGAACTTCTAAACACTATGAATACCCTTGATGCTTTTAAAATTGCTTGTGATGTTCCATCGGGATTAAATAAGAATGGCGTCTGTGCTGAGGGAACTTTTGTAGCTGATATCTCTTTAACTATGGGTGCTTTAAAAAAGTCTCTGTTTTTAGATGAAGCAAAAGATTTTGTAGGGAAGATAGAGGTTTTAGACTTAGGTATATCTCGAAGTGTTTATGAGACAAATTCAAACTGGCATCTTCTAGATTTAGAAGATATAAACTTGCCGGCAAGAGAGCGAAAAAACTCCCATAAAGGAAGTTTTGGACATTTGGCAATTGCAAGTGGCGAAAAGATAGGAGCTAGTATAATTAGCGGTTTATCTGCTTTTAAATTTGGGGCTGGTTTGGTAACTTTGGTAGGTTATGAAAACGAACAAACTTTAAATATTCCGCACACTCTTATGTATTCTCATAAACTTCCCTCAAACACAACTGCACTCGCTTGCGGAATGGGTTTAGGGATGGAGTTTAGCGATAGTGAACTCTCAGAATTTTTAGATAACACACTGCCTTTAGTAATTGATGCAGATATATTTCATATGAATTTTATAAAAGAGATTTTAAAAAGAGAAAACCTTGTACTTACTCCACACCCTAAAGAGTTTGTATCTCTTTTAAAACAATTAAACTTAGCTGATATAAGTGTTGAAGAGTTACAAAAAAATCGGTTTCACTATGTAGAGATTTTTTGTGAAAAATTTCCACATTGTGTCTTGCTTTTAAAAGGTGCAAATGTAATCATTGGAGAGGGTAGCGAGTTTTTTATAAATTCTCATGGCAGTTCTAATCTTGCTAAAGGTGGGAGTGGAGATGTATTAAGTGGACTTATCGGTTCACTCTTAGCACAAGGCTATAAGCCATTAGAAGCCACTAAAACAGCCTCTTTAGTTCATACAAAACTGGCACTAAACTACACTGGTTCTGATTTTTCTCTTACGCCAGATGATTTAATAGCGCAAATAGGAAATCTATAAGATAATTTCAATATAATACAAGAAATAAGCATACTAGAAAAACATAGAAAAAGGATATTATAAAATATGGATAACATACTAAAAATTGGAAAATATGAACTAGGTTCACGTTTAATCGTAGGAAGCGGAAAATATGATTCTTTTGAGATGACAAAAGAAGCTACACTAGCAAGTGGAAGTGAACTTATCACTGTTGCAGTACGCCGTTTAAACATTACAGATCCAGATAAAGAGAATCTTCGTGATACTTTTGCTGGAACAAATGTGAAATTTTTACCAAACTCAGCAGGTTGTGTAACTGCCGAAGAGGCAATTACTACATTCAGACTTACTCGTGAGGCTACGGGAATTGATCTTATTAAACTAGAGGTTATTGGAGATACTAAAAAAACTCTCTATCCTGATGTTTTAGAGACTATTAAAGCTTGTAAAGTTCTTGCTGATGAGGGTTTTACTATTATGGCTTATACTTCTGATGATCCAATTATGGCAAAACGTTTAGAGGATGCCGGTGCTCATGCTATTATGCCTCTTGCAGCACCTATTGGCTCAGGGCTTGGAATTCAGAACCCTTATAATATTGCTTTTGTGAAAGATGCTGTAGATTTACCAATTATTGTAGATGCGGGAATTGGATGTGCAAGTGATGCTGCATATGCTATGGAATTAGGTGCTGAAGGTGTTTTAACAAACACTGCAATCGCTCAAGCACAAAATCCAATGATGATGGCTGAGGCTATGAAACATGCAGTAATCGCAGGTCGTATGAGTTATCTTGCAGGAAGAATTCCTAAAAAACCTTATGCAACAGCGTCAAGCCCTATTGATGGACTTATTCAGTTTTAGAAGTTTAATTACTTCTAGCTAAAGCGGCAAAGTCAATCTCTTGTGACTTTGCATCTTCTCTTTTTTTATCCTCTTCGTAACTTCCGGTCGTAAAAATATAATCAGTTTTACCTTTGTTTAAAATACATCCTTTAATACCAGGTACACAAGGAACATTTAGAAGTTTACAGTGACCTTTAAAGTCGTGTTGACATGTCCAGCCCATACTTTATCCTTTAAATTTATCTGATAGGTGAGTCAAAAGCAGGAGTTGTCCCATACCTTCAAAAAACTTATCTACACCCATATCTTTTGCTTCTATAGCTTTTTGAAGTGCTGTTAAAAACACAAGTTGAGATTCTTCAGATGCTTGCATAAAAGTCTCTAATATGTATAAAAAACTAAGAGTTTTAATCTCACCGTTTACTTTAAAGTCTATCTCTGAGTTTATATCTATACCCTCAGTAACTAAAAGCTCTTTACATTTTTGCTCTATAGCATTCATCTAAAGCGCCCCTATTAAAGATAACATCACTACAAACATAGCTATAGGAGTGATGTAACGCAATGAAAAATACCAAGTATCAAAAGCAAATCCAAGTTGTGGTCGCATCACAGATTCAACTTTTTGCTTATCTATAACAAATCCAACGAAAATCGCCATGATTAAGCCACCAGCAGGAAGCATAATAGCAGCTGTAACATAATCAACCCAATCAAAAAAGTTTTTATCTCCCCATGTTAGTATCTCTTTATAAGCATCTATATTTGAAAGTAGGGCAACAATACCTATAATATAAAAAAATAGTCCCATAGATATAGACGCCATTAATCTACTCCATTTAAATCTATCTATAAAGTATTGAACCATAGGTTCAACTAATGAAACTGATGAGGTAAGACCTGCAAAGGCTAAAGATACAAAAAATAAAACCGCAAATATATTTCCAAGAATTCCCATCTCATAAAAGGCAGCTGGAAGTGAGATGAAAACAAGACCTGGACCTTTGGCCGGACCTGAACCATATTGGTATAAAAATGTAAAAAGCATAAGCCCGGCTACAATAGCTATAGAAGTATCTAAAAATACAACCCAAAATGCATTTTTTACAAGATTTGATTTTTTCTCTAAAGAAGCAGAGTATGTCATAATCGCACCCATACCCAAGGAGAGTGTAAAAAATGCATGCCCAACAGCTGTTACGAAAGCCTCTGAATCTATTTTAGACCAATCAGGAGCAAACATAAAATTTACAGCTTTAGAAAAGTTATCGAGCGATACTGCGTATGCGAACATCCCTAAAAGTATTATCATTAAAGTTGGCATCAGTATCAGATTCATTTTTTCAATTCCACCTTTAATCCCTTTTGTTAAAACATAGGTAATCCAGATAAAGGCAATAGTATGATAAAAGAGCTGTGTAAATATATCAGTATGAAGCATTGCATTAAATGTAGTCTCAGCTTCTTTTACATTTTGAGGTAAATAGGTAAGTGATGTGACTATATAATGAAAAATCCAACCTATAACTACAGAATAAAAAATCATAATAAATAAACCAGCTAAACCTTGAAAGCCACCATATTTCCAAATATTTTTATTTTTTGGCGCTAAATCTTCAAAAGATGTCACGGTATCTCTTCTTCCAAGATATCCAATTAACATTTCGGAGATCATAATTGAAAATCCTATTAGGAAAACTGTCAGTAGGTAGATAAGTACAAAAGCACCACCCCCATACTCTCCCGCTATATAGGGAAATTTCCAGATATTTCCAAGTCCAACAGCACTTCCAGCCGCTGCTAATATAAATCCAATTCTACTAAATCTAGCTATTTTCATATAATATTTTCCTATTCGTTTATAGATGCATTATACTAAAAAAATAAAATATATAAAAGAATTTTCAAAATACTATTGACATTTAAAAAAAAACTTACTATAATTTCGCCTCATTAATCAGCATTCAGTAGTTGGTTTTTGTAATGTGTCGGGGTGTAGCTCAGTATGGTTAGAGTACCTGGTTTGGGACCAGGGGGTCGAAGGTTCGAGTCCTTTCACCCCGACCACTTTTAAATTATTATATTTTAAGACTTAAGCATGGTGGGATTAGCTCAGCTGGTTAGAGCACTGGTTTGTGGTGCCGGGGGTCGCGGGTTCGAATCCCGTATCCCACCCCATAATTTTAAAATATATACTAATGATAATATAGCAAATATAGTAGCGTCCGTGGCTCAACTGGATAGAGTTTCGGATTTCGGCTCCGAGGGTTATAGGTTCGAATCCTATCGGGCGTACCATATTTACCTGATGCGTCCTTAGCTCAGCTGGATAGAGCAATGCCCTTCTAAGGCATAGGCCAAAGGTTCGAATCCTTTAGGGCGTACCACTGCATTTTTTATGTTATCATGTCAGAAGTGACGTAAAACACTTATCTACAGCGTGCGCGGATGTGGTGAAATTGGTATACACGCCAGACTTAGGATCTGGTGCCGCAAGGTGTGGAGGTTCAAGTCCTCTCATCCGCACCATCAAATATTTTAAATCACTTAAAAATCTTTTCTTGACAATCTAAGCCAAAACTTCATTTAACTTTTCACTTAAAATATTTTTGTTTATAGGCTTACTCAAGTACTCATCCATACCAGCCTCTAAAAACCTTTCTCTATCACCTTTAAGTGCATTAGCAGTAAGTGCTATAATTGGAGTATGTTCTAAGTTTCTTTCCTTTTCTATTAACAGTATATTCTTTGTAGCTTCTATACCATTCATATTGGGCATATTTTCATCCATTAGTATCACGTCATATTTATTAGTTTTAAATAATTTTATTGCTTCTATCCCATCATTAGCAATATCAAAGTTTATATTCAATTTCTGAAAAACTACTTTCATGAAGAGTTGATTTGGTTTATTATCTTCAACTAATAGAAGTTTATACTGACTACAGTCAATATTTTTTTCTGTGTTTACTTTATTATCAATTACTTTTCCAATCTGAAGAGGGATAGAAAAATAAAATTCACTACCATTACCAATGCTACTCTTAACTTTGAGCTCTCCACCCATTAGTTTTATAAGATTATGAGAGATACTTAAACCAAGACCAGTACCACCATATTTTCGTGTAGTAGAATTATCTGCTTGAGAGAATGATTGAAATATTTTTTCTTGATGTTCTTCATCAATGCCTATACCTTCATCTTTTACACTTATGTGAAGATGATTATTATCATAAGACACATCCATTATTATTTTTTTATCTGATTCGGTAAATTTTATGGCATTGCTTAACAGGTTATTGAGAACTTGTTTGATTCTTAATATATCTCCATTAAGAGAAGATGGTAACCCTTTGAGTTTCATCTGTAAGTTGATATTTTTGTTTTCACATTTGATTTTAAAAAGTTCTTCTAAAGATTTTAATTCAAGTTCTGGATTAAAATCTATATATTCAACATCAAGTTTACCACTTTCTAGTTTGGTAAAATCTAAAATATCATTAATAATATTAGTTAGACTTTTACTAGAACTGTCTATAGTTTCTAGGTATTGTAGTTTTTTAGTATCCACTTCTTCTTCTTTTAATATTCCAATAAAGCCCATGATTGCATTTAGTGGAGTTCTGATTTCGTGAGACATATTTGCTAGAAATTCTGATTTTGAACGATTAGCTTTTTCTGAATTATCTTTCGCTTGTTCCAGTTCTTTTTGAATGTTTTTAATCTCTGTGATATCACTAATGTAACCTATAAAGTGTGTTATGTTACCATGTGCATCTTTTTGAGTGACTGTATAATCCAGCACCCACTTTATATTTCCGTCTTTTGTTATAACTCTATATGGTTTATGTTTAAAAAAATCGAGACTATTTTCAATCATTAAGTTAACTTCTAAAAGTACCTGTGTTAAATCCTCCCTGTGGATGAATGTGGCATAGTCTAATCTTTTAGATGTAAAATCTTCTATATCATAACCAAGAAGTCTCGAAACACTTAATGAAACATACTCTACGCTCCATATATCATTATTCTTACATTTAAACAATACTGAATCACCCTTATCAAATAGTGAGAGCATGCTGCTTTGTTCTTCTGTTAATAGCTCTGCTTTTTGCTTTTCTTTTTGTAATCTAGCTTCACTTTTAGATTGTTCTTCAGAGATGTGATCGCGCTCTTTGACATAATGGTGGATAATATAAAAAATACCACCAAACCCAGCTACAATATTTAACAATGAAAAAACTCTGATTGCAAAATCAGGTAAAGTTTTTACATTTTCAATTAGCATTTCATCTATGAGAAAAGAGACAACAGTTAAAAAAAGAAAAAGTAACATCCAGGTAACGCTATCTTTTCTTGAAAATGACATCAATGATAGTGGAGCATAAAATGCCCATATCATTACGTAACTCCCAGCAGCAAATCCGCCTAAAGACCACATTAGTAAAAAAGGAAGAATTAATACTAGTAAAAGCTGTGAAAAACGTAAAAATGTTATATTTTTTGAATAAGAAAAATACGCTAGACTCACAGCAGATATGACTGAATAAGAAAGAGGAATACTTGCTGAGAGATAGTGCCCTAACATAAAATATATACCACCCCAGAAGACTGCTGCAATACCGATAATAATAGGTAGTAATGATAAAATTTGCTTTTGAAGTTTTATTTCCAATGAGTCATCAGGATGTAGCCCACAGTTTATTAATAAATTAACGCTATTTTTATAAAATTTACTAATTGATTTTAAAAACAAACAAAACCCCTTATGATATTATTAAAATTAAAAATTTATAATTTATCTAAAACATTGTTGCAAAGTTTTCCTTATTAACAGTTTTATTTATATAGATACTAGTTTGAGTGTAGAAAACATTGTATAGATGAAAATACTCCTTCTTATCAAGGCGCTATTATTTTGAGAAAAGCTATTTTTTGAATAATATGTATCGTAATAAATGATAAAGTAAAAGTTAGTACCGCGACAGCAGGAACCATTATTAGTGGACTAGATGAAAGGACTGTTATTTTTGTTTTTAATTTAAAAGTCACACACCCAAAACCATAAAAAACAAAGAGACAGCCACTTTTACCATGGAACCATATACAAATGAATAAACTTAATGAACAAGATTTGAACAATCTACTTCAGAT
>Ga0193965_1000478_pt1 | contig 12652 bp, 14 predicted proteins | sample FB_8_MG_FD_140330 | JGI IMG/M metagenome (GOLD analysis project Ga0193965, IMG submission 140330) | Microbial mat bacterial communities from the Broadkill River, Lewes, Delaware, United States - FB_8_MG | ecosystem: Environmental > Aquatic > Freshwater > River > Microbial mats | place: USA... | reverse complement strand
TTTTCAACTACATTTTGAGTTGCTATCCCTGCATGGTCAGTCCCTGGTTGCCATAAAGTTTTATAACCATCCATTCTTTTATATCTTGTAATTATATCTTGTAGTGTAAATGTAAGAGCGTGACCTATATGTAAGCTTCCTGTTACATTTGGAGGTGGCATCATTATTGAAAATGTTTTATCTTTTCCATTTTCATCTTTTTCTTGAATTGATTTATTTCTATCAATCTCAAAATATCCTCTATCTTCACATATTTTATAATAGTTATCTTCAACCTCTTTTGGGTTATATTTATTACTCATATTTTATCCTCTTTTAAATTATATATTTTTTATTATTTTGTATTCTAAAATTTAGCATTTAATCCTACGAAAGGACCTTCAAATTTTATATCTGTATTTAAATTATCACTTAAATCTTTGCTAATACTTAAAGTTTGTTTTTTGTATCCTACATCAATACTAAAATCTATTAATGGTATTGGTAGAGGTAACTCTAAACTTACTTTTGCCATAATATCTCTTAAAGCTGAATCTTTATAAGATATTGTTTTATAATTTGCATTAAACTTTATAGGTAATATAGGCACATCAACAACGGCAGCTAAATATCCCATAGGTACAAAAAAGTCTAAATCAACTTTATCAGAAGTATCTGTAAGTGTTTCATCTAATTGAATATGACCTTGAAATTGTTTTAGGTTAATACCAAAATTAACATCTAAAATACCAGCTGTGAATAGATTAATTCCAGGTATTCCCCAATATACTGTAAAATCATTTTGTGTTAAATCTAAATCTGTATTAATTTTAGTTTCATATTTATTACCATTAAAAGTTAAAGATGTTATAGGTTTACTTGTACCAGATATTTTTAATTTTTGTTGTTCAACTCTTGCATTTGGTATAAGTGGAATAAAATGTTCAAAATAAGCATAAAGATATGTATTTGAATTAGATTCTAAACCTAAATCATTTTCTAAATCAATATTTGAACCATTATCTCCATAATGTATTGTACCAGATGGTGAAGAGTTCCAAACTCCTGCTCCAACTTCTGCATCTAGAATAACACCTGCATTAGCAGATATAGTAGAAGTTATTATTGTAGCTAAAGCTATTTTTGATATTTTTTTCATAATTTAACCTTTTTTTTATTTATATTAAATACTCTTTAATAATATTTTTTGTTTCAAACTTTTTACCAACTGTAAAAAAATTATTCTTTTCATCTTCTTCATCAATAAAACTAACTTTATATTCTTGTTCTAAATTTGTTCTTCCGTAAGTTATTATTATAGATGTTGCTAAATCAATATCTTCTTGTGAAGCATTTTTTTGAAATAAACAAATAGGACCAGTTGCATCTAAAATTTTTGCGCTATAATATTTACTACTATTTGTATTTTTTAATTTTTCATTATCATCTTTATCTCTACCAACTATAAGTTTAGCCCCTTTTGGTAATCTTAGATGTCTTCCTGCTTTTAAAGTATCTATATCTTCAACATCTAATCTATCATATTTTATAAAATCTCTTAGCTTTTCACTAAATTGTATCTCAGTTAAAAGACAACCTCCACCTGGTGTATCAAAATCTTTTAAACCTATCTCTTTTGCTAATTCTAATTGTATATGCCTGCTTCTACCATTTATATTAAGTAGTTTTTCTCTATCTATCCAACCTTCTAATTCTGGTTTTGAAGGTGGCATAAGTTTTGCACTAAGTGGTCTTACTATTAACTCCTCGTGATTGCTTAATTTTTGAACACTACCCATAGCATCTTTTCTTTGACTCATAGGTCTTTGTCCTAAAACCTCTCCACTAATCATAAAGTCTGCATTATACTCTTTTAGTAAATCACCTGTAAAACGAAACATAAAACCATGACAATCTATACAAGGATTAAAGTTTTTTCCATATCCATATTTTGGATTAAAAAGAACCTCTTTTAGATATGGCTCTCTTAAATCTAATATTCGCAACTCAACACCTATTGGTCACACATATTTTGCATATGTTCTTTTCTATCTACAGTTGAACCAAACCCAATATTTATATTGATAGCTACTACCTCTACACCTTGGTCTTTAATAAGCTTCATAGCTAATACTGAATCTAATCCACCACTAAAAAGGGCTAATGCTTTCATTCTTTTCTCCTACTTTTTAAATAACTTCTCTGGGTCTATATATCTACTATTTTTTGTTGCTTGAAACTGTAAAATATCATTTACTCTACCAACAACATACCCTTTTTTTATCCATTTTCCAACTTTTAAAGTAGGAGATATTTTATCAAGATGAGAATATATAGTATGTAACCCTTTACTATGTTTTACAATAACAACATTTGCTAATAGTCCTGAATTATTTTTTGCATATACTATCTCACCATTAAATACATTATAAACTTTACTATTAGGTTTTGTAGGTTTTAGTGTTATAGATTCATTAAATAATTCTATTTTATAAACTGAATCATAATATTTTCCAAATTTTTTCACTATTTTATATGACTTTAATGGAGCGATTGTTTTTCGTCCATAATATTTTGATATTTTTATCCCTTTTGTTGAAGAACCAATTTTTTTAACTTTTATATCGATATCATCATCAAGTTTCTCTTTTGAGATAAATTTAATCTGTTTTGTTTCTTTCTCTTTTGGAACAACTTTATCTATTTCTTCAGGTTCATTATTAGCTTGTTTTTTTCTTTTTCTATTATTTTCTTCAGTTAATCTAGCTAACCTTTGTAACCTTTTTTTTCTCTCTAACTCTTTTTTCTCATTTGCTTTTTTTTGTCTTGCAAGTCTCTCTTTTTCTAATTTACTTTTTCTTTTAGCTTCTTTCTCTTTTTTTAATTCTGTTTGTTTTAATATACTTAAGTTACCTAATAAACTACTTACTTTATTTTGTTTATTTATAAGCTTTTGAAGATTATCTTGATACTCTTGATGTTTTTGCTTTAACGATGATATAATATTTTCTTGCTTCTCTTGCATATTAAGATAATCTTGTTTTATTTTTAATTGTTCTGTTATAAACTTACTTAATTTCAATATCTGTTTTTTATTATTTCGTGTATCTTTATTTACTTTAATATAATCTATATTTAAATTAAATACTTCCTCTTTTGCATTATCTAAAATTAAAGAGTAAACCTCTTTATTTATAATATCATCTAAAGACTCTTTATTTACTTGTTTAATCCCCATACTCATAGCATATTTATCTATAACATATTTAATTACATGCTCTTCTATATACTCTTTCTCTTCTTTAAGCTTTTCTGCTTTTTTCTCAAGTCCAACAATATCTTCTTTTGCTTTCTCTAATCTTAATTTATTTAAAATTATTTTTTGATTTGCATCATCTAATTTTTTTAATATATCATCATAAGCATCTTCATTTTCTTGAATAGTTTTAGCAAGAAGATTAATATTTTTATCTATATTTTCTTTACTTTTTTCAACATCTTTATATATATCTTGATTTACATCTATTTTTTTTTCTAATTCATTTATAGAACCAAAAACAGAACTATATAATAAACTCGTTATAATTATAGTTTTAATCATAAGCTATGAGTTTACCTTATGTTGAATTGCCAAACCTAAAAATGTAACCATTGGTATAGATATAGCTAACAACATAATTTTTAATATATCAAATTCTAAATCTGTTATTTTTGGTATTAACATTAAAATTTCAGGTCTTACAAAAAGTGAAATATTATTAATAGTTAAAAATAGTAAAATACTTACAAATATAATAGATGTTACAGAACTTGTAACCATTATTTTTATAATAGGTTTTGAGCTATAAAGTAAAGAACCACCATGAAGTTGAATAATAGATATCCTTTCACTTTGCTCAAAAAACCATATTTTAATCTGTTTAGATATTAAAAGTATGGACAATAATAGTGTAATTACAAAAAGAATAATTATAATATCTTGAATTAAAATTAATAAAGAATATACTTTATTATGGTCACTTGTAAATGTTTCAACCCTTTTTACATTTGAGATAGTAATTAACTCTTTTCTTATCTCCTCTAGCTTTAGAGTTGTAGGGAATTCTTCTAAATATATTTGATAAAAATAGGGTAACTTTTTATTTAAAAGGTCCAAAGATGAATCTGAAAGTTCATTTCTAATATCTTCTATTATTTTATCTTTTTTTAATATTTTTATATCTCGTATTTTTATACCTGAAACTTCATCTATTTTACTAAACGGTGTATTTGAAACCATAATAATAGAATAATCATTTGTTATTTTATCTTTATAATTATGCACAACTTTATTTACAATTAAATATATACAAAAAGTTACAAGCATAATAATTAAAGGTGCTGTAAAAGAGAAAAAAGACCTAAGATGCTTCATATATAACTCCATCATCTATATTAAATCGTCTATACTTTAATAAAAAATCTTTTGGTATAGTGTGGGTAACTACAACAACTGTTATACCCAATAATTTATTAGCATCTCTTAAAAGTTTCCATATAACACTAGCTGAATACTCATCAAGATTTCCTGTTGGTTCATCTGCTAAAATTAAAGCTGGATTATGTGCTAATGCTCTTGCCATTGATACTCTTTGTTGCTCTCCACCACTTAACTCATCTGGATAAGCTTTTGCTTTATGTGTTAATTGAACATGGTTTAAAAGATTTTTAACTTGATTATTTGATACTTTGTCATCATAATTATGTAATTTTAAAGGTAATAATATATTCTCTTCTACTGTATAGTCTTTTATTAATTTATAATCTTGAAATACAATCCCTAAATTCTTTCTTAATTTTAAAAGTTTCAAAGGGTCTTTTTTTGTTAAGTCTATTTTATTTACAAAAAGGTGTCCAGTTTTTGCTTTTAGTTCACCATAAAGAGATTTTAAAAGAGTTGACTTACCACTACCACTAGAACCACTTATAAAAACAAACTCTTTTTCATGTATATGAAAATTACCATTTTCTATTATATTTTTTTTATTATCATAAGTTAAAGTAATATTAGTTGCTAAAATCATTGTTTTGTATCACTTAAAATATTATTTATATAGTTATGAGATAAAATATTTGTTTGTGTTTTTATAGGTTCTCCTTGAAAATATCTAGCTTTTTTATTTTGTATAATAATATATTTTGTAACAGGTCTATTAAAAGAACCAAGTGTTACTTTAATAAGAAGTCCATTTTTTTTATTATTTGTAAAAATATCATAAACATCTTCAAAATTAACTAAAAAATCTTTTTTAAGTGTTTGAGTTTTATTTATAATAGTTTTAATATCTTCTTCACTTGTATCTATATCAAAAAATTTAAAATCACCTTTTATCTCTTTAGATAAACTATTTTCAGTAGCACTAATGGTGATATCCCATATATCTTTCTCTTGTCTTTTCCATCTAGCTTCATATTTACTTACTACTGCTAAATCTTGATTTTTTTTAATAGAAGAGGGATAACTTTTAAATGACTCAACTAAACCTTTAGAGTATTCATAGTAGTTTGGACTATCTGTTCTTAATTCTAAAGAACCATCTATTTTTAAAACTCTTAAAGATTCTTCTATAAACTCTTTACTAAATACTCTTCTATGAGGTTTTTTATCCCAAGGTACTGGAAAATGTACAAATATTTTACCAACACTATTAGAGTTAAGAAATTCTAAAAATAATCTTGCATCATAATTTACAGTTAAAACATTTGTTATATTTTCTAATTTTATCTGTTTTAAAACTTGCTCTATAGATGGTGTGTGTATCTCTAATCCTATTAATATTTTATCTGGATTTTCTTTTGCTTGATGTAAAAGATGTTTTCCACTTCCAAAACCAATCTCTACCCAAATCTCTTTGTTAGTTTTAAAGTCTTTTGCAAAGTAATCAATATTTTTTAAATATAACTCTTCAACTTCCATTTTATTATATATTGAAGTTGTATTTGAAAATAAAACTTCACTATTTACTATTTTTGCATAATCATTAAGTGCATTTTGCATAAAACTAACTGGTGTCACCCTTGTTGCATTATCTAATTTAATTAAATCATTACCATCTCTATCTACAGTACTAAATAAAAATTCTTTATTTTCACAAGATAAACCTATTTTTGTATCTCTTGATGATTTTGCAATAAAATCAATTTTTGTTTTTACACTATCTTGATTATCATAATAATCTATTAATTTATGTTTTTTTAATAATATATGTGGCATCTATTTAATCCCTGGTATTTTTGGTAGCATTGAAGATAGCTGTTGTGTTTGTTCAGATTGAATACCATATTCATCTACAGCTTGTAAACTATATTTATACTCTACACCTCTTACAACATCTGTATCTTCAAATCTTAAACCTTTAATATCTTTAATTATTTTTATATTTTTAGAACCCCAATCACCTGAAGTTGTTTTATATAAATTATAAGAGTAGCCTCGTTGGTCACTGTTCATCCAATTTATAATAATTTTATTTCCTTGTATTTGAGCTAAAGTTATTTGAGGAATAGAGGGTTTATTTAAAGTAGCTCCCATAATAGGTTGTAGATATTTAATATCACTCTCCAAACCATCTTTATCAGTTGCTGTTATTTTATAAAAATATGTTTCACCATCTTTTGGAATATTATTTTCAAAAGTATTATGTGTAGATGAAGCTTGACCTATTTTATTATATAAACCATTTACAGATGATGCTCTATATATATTGTAGTGTACTATATCTGGTGTTAATGAAAAATCCCACGAAACTTTTATTTTTCTAGGAAGGTCCATAGTAGCTTTTAAATTAATTACAGATTTAGGAAGAGGCTTTGTTGTTGCTTCAACTATTTGACTATATTTTGACTCTATATCATTAAACTTTACAGCTTTTAGTCTATAAAAGAATTTTTTATTATTATCTAATTTTTTATCAATATATTCTACACTATATCTATATGGTATTTTTGCTATTTTTGTCCATTTTGTTTCAAGTGGACTTTTTCTCTCTAATATATAATATGAAACACCTGCATCTATATGTGGTCTCCATAATATTTTGATTTGATTAGGTAATCCACTTAAAGCTTCTATCAAACTTACACTATCAAAACTTGGTAATGTTGATACTATTTGTGATTCACTAGGTTGCGATTCTATATTTTTTTTTGAAATCAAAGATATAGCATATCTATATTTTGTATTTGCTTCTAAATTAGTATCAAGATAGTGAGTTTGATATTTATTTTCTATAGTAGCAATTCTTTTATATCTTTTTTTATCACTTTTCATATCTGTTCTATAGATATAATAACCGTTTGCCAAACTATCAAAGTTCCCTTTCCACTCAAGAGCTATTGTGGTTATATCAGGTATAAAACGGATAGAATCTTCTTGAATTTTTGGTAAAGTAACATCTATTTTTGGTTTTAGTGGTTTATCTATATTTTGTTGACAACCACTAAGTATTAGTAATGAACTTAGAAGTAATAATCCTGTTGTCAATTTGTTCATTATACTCTCCATTCTTAAAATTATTTGTGTAGAATTCTTTCATATCATTTGGTAAATTTGTGTTAAAACTCATCTCTTCACCACTTATAGGGTGTTTTAAATATAGAGAATAAGCATGTAAAAAAACTCGTTCTATTCTATCTATTTTTCCCTTAAAACCATATAAACTATCGCCTAATATATGTCTTTGAATAGACTCTAAATGTACCCTTATTTGATGAGTTCTACCTGTGTATAATTTAGCAGCTATAAGCTCATATTTCTCATTATTACTTAATTCTAATTTTACAAAAGATGTTTTTGATAATCTACCATCTGATTTTATTCCCATTTTTAATCTATTATTAATATTTCTACCTATTGGTTTATCTATAGTAATATCATCTTTTAAAGGTAAATCTATAATTGCTAGATAATATCTTCCCATTGTTTTGTCTTCTAATTGTGAAGATAATTTTTTATGTGCTTCATTTGTTTTTGCAATTACTATTAATCCACTTGTTCCTTTATCTAATCTATGTACAATTCCATGTCTCTCATCTCCACTAATTGTAGATAATGAGATATTTTGTTTTTTTAACCAATCAACTAAAGTAGCTTCTTTTACACTAGGGGCTCCATGAACTATAACTCCTGATGGTTTATTTAAAACCATAAAATATTCATCTTCATAAACTATAGGTACATCAAAATCAACCTCTAAAGCTTCTTGCTTTTTAACTTCTGGTAGTTTTACAATAACTTTTTGCCCTTTTATTAATTTTAATCCACTTTTGGCATTTTTTTTATTTAAAACAGTTACAAAACCTTTTTTTATTAATTGCTCAATTTGATTTCTTGTTTCATTTAATTTTTTAGATAAAAATATATCTAATCTATCTTCACTATCTACTATAAACTCTTTTTCATCCATTTTTGGTTACTATTCCTTATGATATACTTTTTTGATAAACGAATTATTTCTCATTTTAACTACGAATTAATACTATTAATATTACCATTAATCTACTTATCACATTTTATAATAAATGAGATAAATACTATATTAGCAGATAAACAATTAATCTATATGTCAATATCAGTTATTGCTTTTGTAGTAGTTTTCCTAATCCCAATAAGAAGACTTTATAGATTTATACCTATGCTATACTGGATAGGTATTTTTCTATTATTATGTGTTGAACTTTTTGGTGTCACAAAACTTGGTGCTACAAGATGGCTTCAAATACCATTTATTGGTCTTACAATACAACCATCTGAACTATTTAAACCAGCTTTTTTACTTATGTTAGCATATTTAATAAAAAATAAACCTCCATCAAAAGATGGTTATAATACCAAAGAATTCTTTTATTTCTCTTTTTATATACTTTTACCATTTATTTTAATAGCAAAAGAACCAGATTTAGGGACTGCTCTTGTATTATTATTAGTTGGATATGGGATTTTATTTTTAGTTGGTATTAATTGGAAAATAATAGTTACTATTTTAACTCTATTATCAATTACTTCACCCGTTGCTTATACATATTTAATTAAAGATTATCAAAAAAAAAGAATTAATGATTTTATTAGTAAAGAGCCTAGTTATCATGTAAAACAATCTATTATAGCCATAGGTTCTGGTGGAATGAGTGGTAAAACAAAAGAGAACTCAACTCAAACACAATTAAAATTTCTACCAATAGCTACTAGTGATTTTATATTTGCATCATTTGTAGAAAGATATGGATTTATAGGTTCTGTTGCTCTTATATCTTTATATGTTTTATTAATTATTCATCTTCTTTTACTATATGACAATTTTATAAAAGACCCTATGATAAGTGTATTTGCAGCTGGATTAGCTCTTTTATTTTTCTTAGATATGAGTGTAAATCTATTAATGGTAATAGGGTTTGCTCCTGTTGTTGGATTGCCTCTTCCATTATTCAGTTATGGGGGGAGCTCTTTTATAAATTTTATTGTATTAGTAGCTATTTTAGAAAATTTAATATCTTTTAGATTTATGGCTCAATATGATTTTAATAGAAAGCTATTATAAATTAATAAAAAGTAAGATATAATTATAGTAATAAACGAGTAAGGGATTTTTTATGTTTAATAAAACACGATTAAAGTTTGATGATATTTTTGAAAATAGATTAGAAGAAGATAAAGTAAGAGATTATTTAATACAATTGCATAATGATGGTGAAACGGCAGAACAAATAGCTGGAGCTGCTGTTGCTATGAGAGAGCATATGATACCTCTTGTAGTACAACAATCACTTCAGGAAAAACTTATAGATAATTGTGGAACAGGTGGGGATAAAAGTGATAGTTTTAATATATCTACAACTGTTTCTATTTTATTATCTGCTTGTGGTAGTATTGTTGCAAAACACGGAAATAGAAGTATTACTAGTAAAAGTGGAAGTGCTGATATGTTAGAAGCATTAGGTGTAAACCTAAAGCTAGATATAGAACAACAAATTTATATGTTAAAAAATTGTGGTTTTACTTTTTTATTTGCTGTAAATCATCATCCAGCAATGAAATATATTATGCCTATTAGAAAATCTATAGAACATAGGACTATATTTAATATTTTAGGACCTTTATCAAACCCTGCATCTGTTCACAAACAATTAATTGGTGTATTTAATAAAGATTATGTAAGAAAAATGGCTGATGCACTAGCACAACTTGATACAAAAAGAGCTATGGTTGTAAGTAGTGAAGATGGTATGGATGAGATAAGTATAAGTGATGTTACACATTGTGCTTTTGTTGAAAGGGGAAAAGTAAATGAATTTATTTTAGACCCTAGAGAGTATGGATTTGACCTTTATGATAAAAGTGAAATAAAAGGTGGAGATGCAAAGTTTAATGCAACTATAACAAAAGGTATTTTAGATGGTTCTATAGACGGAGCTAAAAAAGATATTGTTATTTTAAATACAGCAGCTGCATTATTAGTAGATGATAAAGTAAATTCAACAGAAGAGGGTATAGAGATGGCAAAAGATGCTATATCAAGTGGAAAAGCTAAAGCAAAACTAGAAGAGATAATAAAAGTATCAAATGGACTTTAGAGTAGATTTAAAAAAAATTAATGAAGTTACAGATTATCTTTCATCTATTATTGAATCAAAAGACACAATAGTTCTTTTAAGAGGTGATTTAGCAAGTGGTAAAACTACTTTAGTAAAAAACTTTGTTCAATCTTTAGGAATAAAAGAGAATGTAACAAGTCCTACATTTAGTTTACAAAGTATTTATGGAGATAATATATACCACTATGATATATATAATAAAACTTTAGAAGAGTTTGTATCATTAGGATTTTTAGAAGAGTTTGAAAAAAAAGGGATACACTTTGTAGAGTGGGGAGATGATAAATTAAAAAATATCTTATTAGATTATGGATTTAGAGTTATAACTATTAATATAACAAAATATGAGAATATAAGAAACTATGAATTTAACTCATAAACTAGAAGTAAAAGAGATATCAAAAAGTATCAATAAAACACAAATATTACACGATATTAGTTTAAATATAAAAAGTGGTGAAACTGTTGGATTATTGGGTCCAAATGGAGCTGGTAAAACAACTAGTTTTTATATAACTTGTGGATTAATTCAACCATCAACTGGAAAAATTTTTTTTGATGAACACGATGTAACACATCTCTCTTTACATAAAAGAGCATTAAAAGGGATAGGCTATCTTCCTCAAGAGTCTTCTATATTTAAAGATTTAACAGTAGAAGATAATCTTATGTTAGCAGCAGAAGTATCTATAGATGATGAAAAAGAGAGAATTGAAAAAATAGAAGAGTTATTAGAGGTTTTTAATATAGAACCAATTAGACAAAGAAAAGGGGTAAGCTTAAGTGGAGGTGAAAGACGAAGAGTTGAAATAGCTAGAGCCTTGGTATCTGACCCTAAATTTCTACTTTTAGATGAACCTTTTGCAGGTGTTGACCCAATTGCTGTAAAAGATATACAATCAATCATCACTCAACTAACAAAAAGAGGAATAGGTGTACTTATTACAGACCATAATGTAAGGGAAACTTTACAAATTTGTAATAGAGCTTATGTTATGAAAGCAGGAACAGTTCTAGCAAATGGAACATCACAAGAGATAAAAAACAACCCTATAGTAAAAGAACATTACTTAGGTAAAGATTTTATTTTTTAATATAAATATATAAAAAAGGATACAAAATGGAAATAGGATTTGTTACAATAGCAATATTATGTGATATTATTATTTTTTGGAGATTAGTCTCTTTGGTTTATGAAAAACAATGGGATGTTTTTAGCTCTAAAATGATTTTTTCAATAGCGACTGCACTAATTGCTATTGTTGTAGTTTCTTTTGCTTCAGACTTCTTTACAGGAAAGCAAAAAGTTATGGTTCTTATATTTGGTTCGCTTATGAGTTTAATTATGATAGGATTAAATTTAGCAATGTTTTATCTAGTAAGAAGAATGAAATATGTTGAAGCAACTATACCATTAACTGCATATCAAGAGTTAAAAAGATATGGTGGAGAGTTAAAAGAGAATAAAATGGTATGTTTAATCCCTAGAAAAGATATATTTGACCTTGATATGTTTTTGGCAAAAACAAGAGATACTCAAATGAATAAAAACGAAGAGCTAGAGAATAAAAAAAATAATAGTGAAGATATTATAGAAAATAAATAAAAATATAAAGTTATTAGTTTTAAAGTTTTAAAACTAATAACGCATTTTTATATATAGGTTCATCTATAAATCCATAAACCTCATCTACAAATCCAGTCAATCCATTTTCTTTATTTTTTTCAAATATATTTTTTATATAGAGTGCTTTATCTTTTTCCTCTTGTGATATTTTAAATATATTATTTATAATCTCTACTTGAGATGGACTAATACAAGCTTTTGAACTATATCCCATACTTTTAGCTTTATAACACCATTTAGTAAACTCTTCTAAATCTTTATACTCTTGATATACAAAAGATACAGGTATAAAATCTACACTTTTACTATCTATTAAAAATTTAGATAAGATATAATCTATAGTTGGATTTGTTCTATCTAATAAAGATTGTGGTAAACTAAGAGATTCTAATAAATCTAAAATACCTAAATAAACTG
>Ga0193965_1000476_pt1 | contig 12691 bp, 13 predicted proteins | sample FB_8_MG_FD_140330 | JGI IMG/M metagenome (GOLD analysis project Ga0193965, IMG submission 140330) | Microbial mat bacterial communities from the Broadkill River, Lewes, Delaware, United States - FB_8_MG | ecosystem: Environmental > Aquatic > Freshwater > River > Microbial mats | place: USA... | reverse complement strand
TCTGATAACAATACAGGTACAGATAATCCATTACTTGGACAAATCAATATGTTAATGGAATCTGGAGATGCTACAGGTGGAAATACTCTTGAAGATATTAAAGATTTAAAAGAGGGTGAATTAACTCAAGAAAAAGCTAATGAGTTTATGAAAACTATTGATGAAGCTATTACTCAACTAAATGTTAATAGATCTGATTTTGGTTCTACTCAAAATCAACTAGAAAGCTCAATGAGAAATATGCAAACTACTCATACAAATCTAAAAGCTGCTGAGTCAGTAATTAGAGATGTTAATTATGCTGAAGAGTCTGCGAACTTTAATAAACAAAATATTATAGCTCAAGCAGGTGCTTATGCAATGAGTCAAGCAAATACAATGGCTCAAAGTGTACAAAAATTACTTCAATAGTAACTTTTAATATACTTTCAAGTAAGATTACTTTTAAAGTAATCTTGCTTATCTTCTTTCTATTTTTAATACCTTCATAACTAATCCCCAATAAACTATATCTATAATTTATCTTTATGAAAGTGCATAGTTTCGACTTGCCAATGTTTTAAAGCTATATCATGAATATTTTTTGCAGTATCTCTAAAATTAGTTATCGCAAATGAAGTTGTAACTTTTTTTTGTGCTTCTCCAACTTTTTTATTATTTAAATATATAGTTTTATCAATTTTAATTATTGTTTTTCTATGTGTCATTTTATTATGATAAAAACAGCTATCATTTGAATAAGTTGATATTTGTCTTTTGACTAAGTTTTTACCATCTTGCTTAAGTTCTGAAGTATATGTGTCTGTAGGTTCTTTAGTATTTGATATATCAATTGCTTTTTTTAAGAGCTTTTTTTGATTAGCTTTTCATTTTACATAATATTTATTATTATTTTTATTTTCAATTTTATCAAGTGTTGTTTTTTGCTATTTCTTCATAACCTTTTTTTGATCTCTTTTGTGATAGTTTTTCTCTAAATTTATTTGCCATAATTTTCCTTTATTTATTGGTTATTATAGCTAAAAAATACTATGAGTTAATTTAAAGTTTTTAGTGGATTAAACTATAAAACTTCTTCAATAACTAAGAGTAAAGTATCTTTTTATAAAAATATTGATATAATATCTACTAATTATTGAATTTTTTTAAAAGGATTATTATGCTTTTGACTCCTGGACCTACTGCTGTACCCGAGTTTGTTAGAACTGCTATGAGTGGTGAAACATTACATCACCGAACACCTGAATTTGAGAATATATTTAAAAAGACTAGAGAGTTACTATTAGAACTTTTTGATATGCCTGAGTGCGTTATGTTAGCATCAAGTGGTACGGGAGCTATGGAAGCTTGTATTACTAATCTTACACATAAAAAAGCATTAACTGTAAATAGTGGAAAATTTGGAGATAGATTTGGTAAAATATGTCAAGCTCACAATATCCCAAATACAGAGCTTAAACACGAATGGAATACTCCTGCTTCAGTTGAAGAGGTTGTTGAAATTATTAAAAATGATTCAGATATAGATGCTATTTTTATACAAGTTTGTGAAAGTGCTGGTGGATTAAGACATCCAGTTGAAGATATAGCTAAAGCTGTAAAAGATATAAATAAAAATATTAGTATAGTTGCAGATGGTATCACTGCTGTTGGTGTAGAGAAAATTGATACTACAAATATTGATGCTCTTATTACAGGTAGCCAAAAAGCTCTTATGCTTCCACCTGGACTTGCTATGATTGGATTTAGTGATGATGCTGTTGCTAAAATTGAGGCTAAACCTTCTGGATACTATTTTAATTTAGCTTCAGAGATAAAAAAACAAAAAACAAATACAACTGCATATACAGCTGCAACTACTCTTATAATTGGACTTGGTTCTATTTTAGGAAAATTAAAAGAGGATGGATTTGAAAATCTTTATGAAAAAACAGCTATTAGAGCAAAAGCAACAAGAGAAGCTTTAAATGCAATTGGTTTAGAAGTTTATCCTACAACTCCAGCTAATGCTATGACTACAATATACACAGAAAAATCAAATGAGATTAGAAAAATATTAAAAGATAAATTTGATTTAAATATAGCTGGTGGACAAGATCATCTAAAAGGTAAAATTTTTAGAATAAATCATATGGGATTAGTTGCTGATTATGAAGCCGTTTGGGCTGTAAATGCAGTAGAAAAAGCTCTTGATGAGATAGGTGTTAGAACATTTGATGGAACTGCTAATAAAGTATTTATGGAAAGTAATTTTAACTAATGATTTTTGAACACGAAATACCAAATGGAAGTAGATTATATTTTGGTAATAAAGCAAAAGCAAAAAGAGAATTAGAATATAAAGCTAGTACTTATCTATTAGAAAATGGTTTTGAAGAGATTACAACACCTTTATTTTCATACTCTCAATATCAAAGTATTGATGATGAAAAAGAGTTAATTACTTTAAAAGATAATACAAATCACACTCTTGCTATAAGAGCTGATAGCACTTTGGATGTAGTAAGAATAATTACAAAAAGATTAGGTAGAACTACAGAGCATAAAAAATGGTTTTATATTCAACCTGTATTTTCTTACCCTTCTAATGAAACTTACCAAATAGGTGTTGAGTGGATAGAGTATGATAATGTATCTGATGTTATTAATTTAAATTGTAATTTATTATCAAGTTTAAATATAGACGCTATGGTACAAATATCAAATATTAAAATTGCTCTTATTATCTCAAAAGAGTTTAACATAGATATAAACCTATTTAAAAATGGTGAAATTGGAACACTATTTTCTTTAAATATTGATTGGTTAACAAAATTAATAGAGGTTCAAGAGATTAAAGATTTAGAAAATATATTAGATATTTTACCAGATGTATTAAAAGATGAAGCTAAAAAATTAATAGATATAGCAAATAAAGTTGAGTATAAAAATATCACTTTATCGCCAATATATTATAGTAAAATGAAATATTATGATAATATCTATTATAGAGTTTTAAATGATAAAACAACAATTGCCAGAGGTGGTGGATATAAAAGTAATGGTGTAAACTCTTTAGGATTTGCACTATATACAGATAATTTATTAAAAGTTATGGAGAAATAGTATGAGTAAATGTGATGTAATAGTTGGAATACAATGGGGTGATGAGGGTAAAGGTAAGATAGTTGATAAACTTGCTCAAGAGTATGATATGGTATGTAGAAGTCAAGGTGGACATAATGCTGGACATACAATTTGGGTAGATGGTGTAAGATATGCTTTACATCTTGTTCCTTCTGGTATTTTAAACCCTAAAGCTGTAAATGTTATAGGAAATGGTGTTGTATTAAATCCTGCTTCAATAATTAAAGAGATGGAGCAATTTGAAAACTTAGAGGGTAGAATATTTATATCTGATAAAGCACATCTAAATCTCCCTTATCATAGTTTAATAGACCAAGCAAGAGAAAAACTAAAAGGTGATGCAGCTATTGGAACTACAGGAAAAGGGATTGGACCTGCATATTCTGATAAAATAAATAGAATTGGTCAAAGAGCAGGTGAGTTATTAAACCCTGAAAACTTATGTAAAAATATTATGGAATATTTTTCACAAAATAGAGTTATTTTTGAAGCTCTTGAAGTTGTAACTCCAAATGAAACTGAACTTTTAGCAGAACTTAAAGAGTATAATGAAAAGCTAGGTAAATTTATTACAAATACAACTAATCTTATTTGGAAAGCTTTAGAAGAGGATAAAAAAATATTACTAGAAGGTGCTCAAGGTACACTTCTTGATATTGACCACGGTACTTACCCTTATGTAACTTCGAGTTCAACTGTAAGTGCTGGGGCTTGTACAGGTCTGGGAATTGCTCCTTGTGATATTGGAGTGGTAACTGGTATTGTAAAAGCATATACAACAAGAGTAGGAAATGGACCTTTCCCTACTGAAGATTTTACAAAAGCTGGTGAAACTATGGCTGATGTTGGTAAAGAGGTTGGAACTACAACTGGACGAGGAAGAAGATGTGGTTGGTTTGATGCAGTTGCAGTTAAACACGCAAGTAGATTAAATGGTTGTGACCAATTATCTTTGATGAAACTTGATGTTTTAGACGGTTTTGAAATTATTAAAATTTGTGTAGCTTACGAAGTTAATGGGGAAAGAATAAATTATGTACCATCAAATATGGATAATGTTAAACCAATATATGAAGATATAGCAGGTTGGGATAGTGTTGTTGGTTGTAGAGAATTTGATACTTTACCACAAACTGCTAAACAATATATTCAAAGAATTGAAGAGTTAACAAATACAAAAGTTGGAATTATCTCAACAAGCCCAGAGAGAGAAGATACGATAATCCGTTAAATAGTAAGTCTATATAAAACGAGATAATAAATAGGGAATTTAAGTATGAAATTAAAAAAACAACATAGTAGTTATATAGCTAGAAAAATTACAAAAGATATAATTAATTCTAATTTTATTGAAGTAAGAAAAGATAAAGCTCTAATAACAGCAAAGTGTGAAGAGTTTTTAGACAATGATATTCAAAAAGAGATAGAGCTTGAGAATGCAGTTGATTCTATATTAGAGGAGCAAGAGTCTGAAATCGAGTTTTATAATGCAGATTATAGACAACTTTTTTGGATGACAAAAAAAAGAATGGCAAATGATTTTGGTGTAAATTTAAATCTTGAAGATAGATTCTCAAATATTGCACATAAAATTATGGATTATCTTTATGAAGAGGATTTTATACATTTTACAGTAAATGATAATCAAGTAAAAAATCTTATAGCAAATGCTATTAGTAATTTTATTAAAGGTTACGATGAAGCTGATTCTATAGCCTATGAAAAAATAAAATCATACAAAAGAAAATTAATTCCTGGTACTGAAGATTATGATTTAGTCTTCAATAAGTTATATGAAGAAGAACTAGTAAGAAAAGGTTTAATGTAATGGAAAAAATTTATATATATTTAGAAAATGGTACTTTCTTAGAAGCAGACTCATTTGGTGTATCTGGTACATCAGTTGGTGAGATAGTTTTTAATACATCTATGACAGGTTATCAAGAGATAATAACAGACCCTAGTTATGCAGGTCAATTTGTAACTTTTACAGCTCCTGAAATAGGAAATGTAGGGGTAAATGAAGATGATAGTGAAAGTAAGAGTATACACTGTAAAGGTGTTTTTGTAAGAGCTTACAATGAAAATTATTCTAATTTTAGAGGAACACAAAGTTTATCTAAACTTCTTAAAGAAAATAACACATTAGGTATTTGTAATATAGAAACTAGATATATAACAAAAATGTTAAGAGATGAAGGTGCTATGATGATGATAGCATCAACTGAAATATCATCTAAAGAGGAATTAAAAGCAAAGCTTGAATCTACTCCTAGAATTGAAGAGATAAACTATATAGAACAAGTAACAACAGATAAAAGTTATATTCATAAAAATGGAGCTTGGAATATGAGTACTATGTCTTATAATAAAGCTGTTATGTCTGATAAAAAAATTGTAGTAGTAGATTTTGGTGTAAAAAGAAATATTTTAAATGAACTTGTAGAAGCTGGTCTTGAAGTGGAAGTGGTTCCTAGTAATTTTAGTGCAGATGAGTTAATAGAAAGATTCAATAATAAAGAGATTGGTGGAGTTTTTTTAAGTAATGGTCCTGGTGACCCTTTAACTTTAACAAAAGAGAAAGAGGAAGTTACTAAATTAATAGGTTCTAATATACCTATGTTTGCTATTTGTTTAGGTCACCAGATGTTAAGTATTGCACATGGTCACGATACTTTTAAATTACCTTTTGGTCAACACGGTGGTAACCACCCAGTTATAAATAACGATAAAATAGTAGAGATAACTGCTCAAAATCATAACTATAATGTACCTGAATCTATAGAAGATATAGCTATTGTTACACATAAAAATTTATTTGATAATACAATAGAGGGTGTTAAGTATAAAAATAAAGATATATTCTCTGTTCAACATCACCCAGAAGCTAGTCCTGGTCCACATGAAAGTAAATATGTATTTAAAGAGTTTGCAGATATAGTTAAATAGAGTATTATGAATAGCATATACAAAAGTATTGATAAATATTATACAAATAAAATTAACCAATATGGGGCAACTCCAAAAGGTGTTGATTGGAATGGGGAAAAAAGTCAATTTATTAGATTTGAACAAGTTTCAAAAATTATAAAACAAGATAAATTCTCTATTAATGATATTGGTTGTGGATATGGAAAATATTCTGAATTTTTGTTGAAAAACTATGCTAATTTTAATTATAATGGTTATGACTTATCAACCGAAATGATAGATAATGCAAAAAAACTTTATAAACAATACAACTTTCAAGCTATTAATAATTTAAAAGAAATAAGAATTTCTGATTATAGTATAGCTAGTGGTATTTTTAGTGTAAAAATGGCACATACTAAAGAAGAATGGCTCTCATATATTTTTAATACATTAGAAGAAATAAATTTAAAATCAAAAAAAGGTTTTTCTTTTAATATGCTTACAAAGTATTCAGATAAGGAATATATGAGAGATGATTTATATTATGCAGATCCTTTATTTTTCTTTGACTACTGTAAATGTAATTTTTCAAGAAATGTTAGTTTAATTCATGATTATAATTTATATGAATTTACAATTTTAGTTAGAAAGGATTGATGATGGAAAAAGTTATAATATTTGGTATTGGAGATATTTCACAAATTGCTCATTTGTATTTATCAGAAGATAAGAACTATGAAGTTGTTGCATTTACTATGGATAGTGAATATATAAAAGAAGATACTTTTTTTGATTTGCCAATTGTAGAATTTGAGAATATCCAAAAAAACTATTCTCCAAATGAATATAAAATGTTTATACCTTTAAGTTATACAAAAATAAATAAATTAAGAGAACAAAAGTTTAATGAAGCTAAAGAAAAAGGATATAGTCTTATATCTTATATTCATCAAAATGCTACAGTTGCTTCAAATACTAAAATAGGTGAAAATTGTTTTATATTTGAAGATAATACTGTACAACCTTTTGTAACTATAGAAGACAATTGTATATTATGGAGTGGTAACCATGTAGGTCATCACTCAACTATTAAAGCTAATTGTTTTATAGCTTCACATGTAGTTATTTCTGGTGGAGTAGAAGTTGGAGAAAATACATTTATTGGTGTAAATGCTACTATAAGAGATCATGTAAAAATAGGTAAATCAAATGTAATAGGTGCAGCTGCTTTAATATTAGCAGATACGCAAGATAATAAAGTCTATATGCAAAATGCTACTGAAGTTTCTAGGGTTCCAAGTAATAGATTACGTGGAATATAATAATAATGGAAAAAAAATTTTATGGAAAGATAAGTCAATTAAAATTTAATAATGATATCGATTTATATGTCGAAGAGATAAAAAACGATGGATTTACAATTATTGAAAATATTTTAACTCAAAATGAATTAGAAAACTATAGAGAAAAAATTGATGAAATATATAAAATTCAAGAAAAAGAGTTTAGCTTAGAAAAACTTATATATATAAAAGAAAAAAATATGTGTCGTTTCCCTTTAAAATATGATGATTATTTTATAAATATAGCAACAAATAAAGTAGTATTAGAGATAGTTGAAAGAATTCTAGGTGAGTTTTTTATTTTAAATCTTCAAAATGCAATAATTAATACTCCTAATGAAGAGCATCATCAAAGTTCGTGGCATAGAGATTTACCTTATCAAAATTATGTTATTTCTAATCCACTATCAATTAATGCACTTTTTTGTATAGATGACTTTAGTGTTAAAACTGGTGGAACAATGGTAGTTCCATATACTCATAATATGGAAGTTTTACCATCTGATAACTATATTAAAAAACACTCACTTACAGCTGTGGCAAAAGCAGGTTCTGTTATTGTTTTTGATTCAATGTTATTTCATAAAGCTGGATATAACTCATCAAATATCATAAGAAGAGCAGTAAACCATCAATATCAAATTCCACTTTTAAAACAGTTTTATGATATTCCAAAAGCTTTAGATGGAAAGTTTTCAGATGATAAGTTTTTAGCACAGCTTTTAGGTTATACATCTCAAGTACCTATAGATGATATTGCATGGAGGAAAAGTAGAATTGAAAGAACTATGTAATCTTTGTAAATCATCTGAATTTAAAGATATACTTAAACTTCAAAAATGTATTTTTAGTGATGGAAATGAGGCTAGAGAAGAGCTTATCAAACAAGAGTGTCAAAGTTGTGGTACAGTAAGAACAAAATTAAAAATAGATTTAGAAGAGTTTTATAATAAAAATTATAAACCAAGTAGAAATATAGATACTGTAGCAATAGTAGATAATGAAGAGATAAAAAGAAGTAGTTTTATTTACAGTTGGATAAAAGAATTAATTCCAAATGATAAGTTTAAAAATATAAAAAATATTTTTGAAATAGGTTGTGGACAAGGTTATTTATTAGATAAGTTTAATATAAAAGATAAGTTTGGAATAGAACCAAGTAAAATAGCATCTAAAATTGCTTCTAATGTAGCTAAAGTTAGAAATATAGGTTATGAAAAAATTAATAACTCTGAAAAATATGACTTTGTAATATCTTATTGTGTTGTTGAACATATTCAAAATCCAAATAGTTTTATTGAAAAGAAATATAACATATTAAATAATGATGGAATTATGTGTATAGCACTTCCTATTCAAGATAAGTTTAACTATGACTTAGTATTTGCTGATCATATTCATCACTTTCAAGATGAAAACTTTAAACTTCTTTTAAATAAAAATGGATTTAAAGTTATAAATTATGAACTTGGAAAAGGTTCTTATTTTAATATTGGAATTTATATATGTCAAAAAGTTAATTCCAAAATAGATAAAGAGTTTAAATACATAGAAAACAAAAATATTAAAAATGTAAAACAAATTTTTAAAAATATTGATAAAATAATTCAAAAATATAAAGATAATAAGATTTTTGCTTTTGGTTATGGAGAGATAGCAAAAACAATAATACCATATACTAATTTGAATAATTATATATCTAATTATATAGATGATTATAGTAAAGATAAAAAAGTAGTAACTTCAGAAGAATCAAAAATATTATTTAAAGAATTTGATAATATTACTTTATTACTACTTGTAAACCCTATCCATTTTAATAAAATAAAACAATTATATAACGGGTTTAATATCAATTTTGTAAATATTTTTGAAAATATAGAGATGGATTTGATATGAATTGGAAAAAACTAGGAAAAATATATAACTTTAAACCTATTGATAATTATTTATTATCTCATGCCTCAAACCCTTTAGCTATTCATTTAAAAGATGATATTTACAGAATATTTTTTAGTGGAAGAGATAAATATAACAAATCTTCAGTTGGATATGTAGATATTGACATTCTAAAACAAAAAGTTATAGAAGAGTGTAAAGAAGTTGTATTTAAATATGGGGGAAAAGATAGTTTTTACTCTCATGGTGTTAGTATTGGAAATATGTATCAAGTTATAAATAAAAACTATATACAATTTATGGCATGGCAAATAAGAGATGGTGGTCATTGGAGAGGTGATATTGGTCGTTTAAAACTTAATGATGATTTTACAAGTTTAACACTCGATCCTAAAAAAATATATATAGGGTGTGATGATGAAGATGAAGTAAGTCTATCTTATTCTTGGGTTATAGAAGATGAAGGTATTTATAAGATGTGGTATGGCTCAACAATTAATTGGAGTAGTGAAAATGGTGAAATGATTCATGTTATTAAATATGCGACTTCAATTGATGGAAAAAATTGGAAAAAACATGGATTAGCAATACCTTACGAAGTTGGAGTAGCACAAGCTTTTTCAAGACCCACTGTTATAAAAGATAAACAAGGCTATCATATGTGGTTTTCTTATAGGTCTGGTAATGGAACAAAATATAGAATAGGATATGCTCATAGTTTAGATGGAATATCTTGGAGTAGAGAAAAAGAATCTGGCATTGATGTAAGTAAAAGTGGCTGGGATAGTGAGATGATTTGTTACCCTTTTGTTTTTGACCATAAAGAAAAAAGATATATGCTTTATAATGGAAATGATTATGGTAAAAGTGGATTCGGTTTAGCTGTATTGGAAGGTTCTTAATGAAAAAAATAGCAATATTACAATCGAACTACATCCCTTGGAAAGGTTATTTTGACCTTATAAATATGGTAGATGAATTTATACTTTATGATGATATGCAATATACAAGAAGAGATTGGAGAAATAGAAATAAAATACAAACTAAGCAGGGATTGAAATGGTTGTCAATTCCTGTAGATGTAAAAGGTAAATATTTTCAAAAGATAAATGAAACAAAAGTTAGTGATAAAGATTGGGCTAAAAAACATTGGCAACAATTAAAACAAAACTATTTAAAATCTAAATATTTTAAAGAGTATCAAAATATTTTTGAAGAATTATATTTAAATTGTAATGAAGAATATTTAAGCAAGATAAATTATAAATTTATAATTACTATAAACAAGATATTAGGAATAAAAACTAAAATAAGATACTCAAGTGAATTTGATTTAATAGATGGACAAACTGAAAAACTACTAGGTATTTGTAAAGATTGTGATGCAAGTATATATTTAAGTGGACCTGCTGCAAAAGATTATTTTGATGATGAGTTGGCAAAAAAAGAAAACATACAAGTAGAATGGATGGATTATAGTGGATATAAAGATTATAAACAATTATATTTACCTTTTGAACATGGGGTTTCTATACTTGATCTAATATTTAATGAAGGGCCAAATAGCACTAAGTTTATGAAAAGTTTTAAGGAACAATTATGAATATACCATTTAATAAACCAGCTTTTACTGGAAATGAAGAAAAATATATTTTAGAATCTATAAAAAGTAATAAAATATCAGGAGATGGAGAGTTTACAAAAAAATGTACACAATGGTTTGAAAGTAATCTTCAATGTGAAAAAGTACTTTTAACTACATCTTGTACCCATGCACTAGAGATGGTAGGTATTTTATTAAATATAAAAGAGGGTGATGAGGTAATTATTCCATCTTATACTTTTGTATCTACTGCAAATGCCTTTGTTTTAAGGGGAGCTAAAATAATATTTGTAGATATAAGACCAGATACTATGAATATAGATGAAACAAAAATAGAAAAAGCTATAACTCCAAAAACAAAAGTTATAGTACCTGTACACTATGCAGGTGTGGCATGTGAAATGGATACCATTATGGATATTGCAAAACGTCATAATCTTATTGTTGTAGAAGATGCTGCACAAGCTATTATGAGTAGTTATAAAGGACAGCCTCTTGGTACAATAGGTAATTTTGGAACTTTTAGTTTTCATGAAACAAAGAATATTACAAGTGCAGGTGAAGGTGGTCTTTTAATTGTAAATGATGAAAGATTTAGAAATCGTGCAGAGATTATAAGAGAAAAAGGAACAAATAGAAGTCAATTTTTTAGAGGGGAAGTTGATAAATACAGTTGGGTTGATATAGGTAGTAGTTATCTTATGAATGATGTAAGTGCAGCTTATTTATGGGGAGAGTTAGAAAAAATAGATGATATAACTAATAATAGATTAAAGAGTTGGAAATATTATTTTAAAAAATTAAAGAAATTAAAAGAAGATGGATTTTTAGAGTTACCTGTTATACCTAAAGAGTGTTCTAATAATGCTCATATGTTTTATATAAAAGTAAAAGATTTAAAACTAAGAACAAAGTTATTAAAATATTTAAAAGAAAATAAAATAGATGCAGTTTTTCATTATGTCCCTTTAGATTCTTCAAAAGCAGGTAAAAAGTTTGGTGAGTTTAATTCTAAAGATATATTTACTAAAAGTGAAAGTGAAAGAATTGTAAGATTACCTATATTTTATGGGTTAGATAAAAAAGAGATTAAGTTTATATGTTCAAAAATTAAAATCTTTTTTAAAAATAACTATTAAAAACAATAAAGGATTTATATTTATGAATATATTAGATTTAGTTGATGATATTTCTAAGAATAACATAGAATTAGCAAATAGATTATTGGGATATATATCGAAAATATCTAATGGTTTATCAGATATGTCAATTTTTGAATTAAAAAACTTTTTAATTAAATTATCTTATGAGGATATTCAATTATCATATGATTTATCTTTTTATTTAAAAGATAAAACACAATATGATAATTTTTTTCCTAAATGTTGCCATTATGATAAAAAAGTTCAGACATTTAATTTAACTAATTATAAAAACTATATTACAGATAAAAATCAGCCATACGCACAAAGGTATGCATTATATTATTATATGTATACAGTAGCTCTTAATATAATTAAAGATATGAATGAAGCTTTATATGTTTATAAACTATTACTTAAAGAATCTAAAGAGTTATTACCATTAGATATTACTTTAAATAAAGAATCTAGTGAAAAAAGAGTATTTATATATACAAATGGATATATGCCTAGTAAGAATGCTCCATCTAAAGTTGTAACAGAGTGGGCAAATAGTTTTTTAGCTCTTAATTATAAAGTTATAATTTTATCTTGTACTCCAACTCCATATCCATATAGTTTACATATACCAATTAAATGGAATCGTAGTACTTTAAAATTAGAAG
>Ga0193965_1000474_pt1 | contig 12727 bp, 15 predicted proteins | sample FB_8_MG_FD_140330 | JGI IMG/M metagenome (GOLD analysis project Ga0193965, IMG submission 140330) | Microbial mat bacterial communities from the Broadkill River, Lewes, Delaware, United States - FB_8_MG | ecosystem: Environmental > Aquatic > Freshwater > River > Microbial mats | place: USA... | reverse complement strand
TTTCTTCAATCAAATGAGAGCCTATCATCAAAAACAAATCAATAATATTTATATCTGCATACTGGAAAATAACCTTACCTGATAAATATCTTAATTCATATTTTTCATTAAGTGAAGGATACTGAATATCAAGGAAATTTAGGAGTGTACTTTTGCCATTACCACTTTGCCCAGCGATAAAAAAGCTTTTTGTTGGTATATCATTTTCTTCAAGCTCATTGACAAAGCGTCTTAAGTCTCTTTTATATAAATCTACATAAAAAGCTTCATCTTCTTTATGTAAAAATTTTTCAGATGCAAATGCTTTATAAATCTCTTTTATTGTTCCTGCTTTTTCCATCTTTATTTTCCTATTTTAATTAGGGTTACAATAGTATTATTTTATATTAATTCTAGTTTAAATTTAATTATACACTAAAATCACAAATTGTATGATATAATTACTTAAATTACAAAATATGGGATTCTTAATGAAAAAAATACTTCTTACTCTATTTGTTTTGATGACAATTTCTTATGCTAAAATGTTTAATGGTATAGCCATTGTAGTAGAGGGTGAACCTATTACTACTGCTGAGGTAAAGGCTGTACAGACACAAATGGGTGTCTCTCGTAGTGAAGCAAAAAATCTTTTGATTGAAAATCGTCTTCAACGAGCAGCGATGAAAGATATTGTTATCTCTGAAGATGAGATTGATCAGCGAATATCCAAAATAGCCAAACAGAATAATCTCTCAACCAAACGATTACAAGAAGAGATTAAAAAACAGGGATTAACTTGGAATAAATTTCGTGACCAAATTAGTACAAGTCTTAAAAAACAAAAATTCTTTAGAAGTAAAATAGCCAAGACTATACCAATCCCAAGTAGAGATGAATTAAAGATTTTTTATAAAAATAATGTATCACAATTTAAAATGCCTATAAGTATTTCGGCTACCGAATATAGTGCATCTTCTAGTAAAAAATTAGAATCATTTATCAAAAATAGAGCTAACAAAAAAGGAATTACACAAAAGAGTGTTCACTACAAAGGAGCAACTCTTACACCACAACTCTCTGCAATGTTTGCAGGTATTCGTGAGGGATATTTTACTCCTATTCTCAATAATGGCTCTTCATTTGTAACATTTCGTCTCAAACAACGAGGCAAAAAAGTTCTTAAACCCTTTGAAGAGGTAGAAAATAGTGTGACTGTTGCATGGAAAAACCAACAACAATCTCATGCTATCAAAGCCTATTTTGAAAAAATGAAAAGTAGTGCAAATATAGAAGTTATCCGTCCATAACGCTTATTATAGATAATTTATAAAAAAGGAAAAAATTATGAAAGCATTATTAGAAGCATTAGATAATGATAACCTTGTAAAGATGAAGGCACTCTTAGAAGAGGGAGTTGACCTATCACAATTGGTGATTATTGGTGAAGAGTATGAACTCGATGAACCCGATGAGATTGGCATACTCTTTTATGCTATACGAAATTATGCAAGTATAGAGGCTATAGAGTTACTCCTTTTGTATGGTGTTGATATTTTTGCACTTGATGATAATAATATATCAGCACTTGATACAGCCATTAAGTTTAAGCGTATAGATATGATAGAGTTATGTATTGAGAAGGGATTTGACCTTAATAAAAGTAGTCGTAAGAGTGGTATTAAACCACTTATGTTAGCATCATGTTTTGGAGATACAACCATCGCTAAGCTTCTTATAGAGAGAGGTGCAAATATTAATGAACAAGATGGAATGGGAATGAGTCCCAAAGATTATGCTCGTAAATTAGGTCAGAAAAAAATGTTAGAGTTTTTAGAAGAGAATGGAGCCTTGCACTCTGCATATCCAGAGAATTAGTATCTAATAATAGCATTTATTTAAATGGAGGAGTTTATTATGGAAATTCGTAAATTTATATCACAAAAAATAAAAACTTTTGGGATTATAGCACTCATATCTTTTGGTATTCACTCTCAAGCCGTTGATGTAACTACTACTCAAACCACTACTACAGTCGAACAGTTTGATACACTCACTGTACTCTATTTTGCTATGTTTAACCGTATTCCTGATGGTGAGGGATTAGCATTTTGGCAGAATAAAGTTATATCTGAGGGGTGGAGTATAGAGCAGGTAGCACAAAGTTTTTTTGATCAAGAAGAGACAAAAGCACTCTATCCTGAACTCTATCTAGCAACTCCTGATAGAGTAGAACTTATTACACAAATTTATCAAAATCTATTTAATCGTTATCCTGATGGAAGTGGTTTGGAGTATTGGGACAGAGAGTTGCTCTTAGAGACAATCACACCTAGTCTCTTTTTGTTGGCTATTATCAATGGAGTAGGTGAGGAGGATAGAAATTTTATTCTTGGGATGGAAGATATATCTGTGGAGTTAAGTAGTAATGGTATAGTTGATCAAGAGAACTTTAGAGAGGTATTAGATATACTTTTTGAAAATGGTCTCTCTACGGCTATGGATTTTATAGTCTATCTCTCTCATGAATCAGATATATCCTACCTCAAACCAACACTCTCTTTTAGCCAGACACCTACCAAAGAGAGCATTAGTATTAATATTTCTACTGTAGATGCCTCTGCACAGGGGCTTGATATAGCTATGTTTAATGGTAGTACAAATCAATGGAGTTCTATAGGTCAAAAAGTTTTGGATGTGGGTTCTTATGCAGTTTTATCATTATCAAATATTGCTGATGGCACAACGATTGAGATTCGTTTTCAAAATAAAGCACAAACTATTATAAGTGGGAGTAGCTCTTTGTTGGTAGAAATCCCTACAGCAAAAGCCAATCTTGCAGATAGTGATGGTGATGGTATCTTAGATAGAGGTGATTTTTTTCCTAATGACCCTACAGAGAGTATAGATAGTGATGGTGATGGAATAGGCAATAATGCAGATTTATGTGATGATACCGCCAAGGGAGCTGAGATAGATAAAGATGGATGTTCTCCAAATACTCCTGCTATTATTACAGGAGAGTTAAGTGGAGTGATTACTGAAGGAGATGAAGCTATTACTAGAAGTCTTACTATAACTGACCCTGATGAGGGAGAAGATGTAATGATAGCCAAAAATATCTCTGGAAATTATGGAGAGTTCTCTCTGACAAGTGATGGGACATGGACTTATGTTATGACCGCAGATTTAGAGAGAGCTGTAAGTCAGAATGATGACTTTACAGTAAGTAGTAAAGATGGTGTAGCAGCAGAAATTAGAGTTACAGTTATAGGTGCTGATAATAATACTACAGAATAAAGAAGTACTCTTTTAGAGTACTTTGGACTTAGAGAGAGCCTCTTCTATCTCTTTTTGAGTAAGGTCTCCTGTGAGTGTTAAGTTCACATCACCATCACTCCCTGAGACCTCCATATTAGTAATTTTTTGTTTGGTTGTATCACTCATACATTCACACTGACCTGTAGAGCAGTTTTGTACCATTGTAATGATTTTATTTTTCTCTACATCACCACTAAAAGCTATATTGACTCCATTTGTTGTTAGATTGACACTTTTTTTCATAATTTTCCTTTAACCTAGAAACTTCCCTTCGGCTCTTAAGTCATTTTCCATAATATTAATCTCATCTGCACCACTATGAGCAAAATCTGAATCTAATCTATAATCAAGATTTGGATTTCTATTTGTGTAGTCTACAGAGTTCAAGATAGCTTTAATAGCATTTAATCGAGCTTTTGGTTTGTTGTCACTACGGATGACTGTCCATGGAGCCGAAGGGGTATGTGTCTGTTTTAACATATGATATTTCATTTTGGTAAACTCATCCCATCGCTCTTGCATCTGAAGATCTATTTCACTTAACTTCCACTGTTTTAGAGGATTTGTTTCTCTCTCTGCAAACCGATTAGATTGTTCCTCTTTTGTGACTGAGAAATATATCTTTACAAAATGAATTTCATGCTCTACTAAATCTTCTTCAAAAGAGGGAACTGAGTGCATAAATGTCTCATACTGTTTTGGAGTACAGAAGTCAAATACAGGCTCTACCATAGCACGATTGTACCAACTTCTATCAAATAAAACTATCTCTCCACCATGTGGAAACTGCTCTACATATCGTTGGAAGTACCACTGTGTAAGTTGAAAATCAGAAGGTTTTCCAAGAGCAACAACACGATAATGTTTTTCATTCATATAACGAGTGATTCGTCTAATAGCTCCACCTTTTCCTGAGGCATCACGACCTTCAATAAGAACAATCATCTTCTCTTTTGCTGCTTCTAAATACTCTTGGAGTTTAAGGAGTTCTACTTGATAGGGTCTTAGGGCATTCTCTTCTATATTTTTACTATATTTTTTATAAACATACTCTTTTACCTTACTATCGCTATTAAACTCTTCTAAAAATTTTTCAAATGTCATCAACTACTTCCTTCTATTTTATTCTGGTCTATAATTTTTTTTTCTATCCTCTTCTCTTTTGCGTCTCTTCTCATCCATCATTTTGGCATCACGCATATCCTCTTCATTATCATACCTTGCACCATCTATAAATTTAGATTGATCATCAAATTGCCCTGTTCTGACACCCCATAAAAGTGCCAATAAACCTAATGCACCCAAAAATGTTGAAACACTAATCATTAATATTATTATATTTTCGCTCAATATTTTTCCTCAACTTTTATACAGTTTAGAGAAGTATAACATTAAGAATTATGAATAGGGGTAAAAAGTTTTACTTAATGAAATAAATTAAGTAGGTAAGGTTATTTTTGTATTAAATGGCTTACCCTAAGCTCTTGAACTTAGAGTAAAAATGAAGAAATTACTTCATTGCAGCAATATAGTCAGCTACTTCTTTCATAGTTGCATCATCCATAGTTGCAACTTGACCTTTCATCACACCACCCATACCATGTTGGTTTAGTGTACCTGCTTTGTACCCAACAAGTTGCTCTACAGTTTTAGCAGCGTCTTGACCAGCGATAACTGCTGATTTACCTAGAGCAGGTTTTTCTCCATTTTGTCCATGACAACCAGCACATTTAGCATAAGATGCAGCCCCATCAGCCATCAAGAGTGTAGAACCTGCAAATAGCATTGCAATTGCAATTTTTTTCATGTATTCTCCTTAAATATTATATACAAAAGTGATTATATCTTAAGTAACTTTAATCTTATCTTGAAGGAATATATATTTGATTTAGAAAAAAAATGTTACAATATCAATTAATATGAAACAAGGAATTTAAAATGAAATTAAAAAGAATTCTCTTTGCGGTACTGCTTTTTTCTTCTACGCTATTAGTAGCTCAAAGTATGGTAGGACTTAATGTAAATGATGAAGATTTTGAGTTAGAAGGCTCTGTAGATATTACAGGATTTTCTGATAATGGACATGGAACAATCTATATAGTTCATGGAAATTTTGTAAGTACAGAGATTGAAGAGCTAATAAGTGTTGGTCTCAGTGCCAATAATAGCTTTCAAGGTGTAGATGGCTTGAATCTCTCTTTGGGTATAAATATGGTTTTCCTAGAAGATTACTGGGCATCTCCTCTAATGATACGAGCCTCGTATGCTCTTCCACTTATTGAGACTATTCCTACAGTAAGTCTCTCTGCTCGATTTTTATATGCTCCCTCTGTACTCTCTTTTGATGAGGCAGAGAACTATTTTGAGTTTAGAACAGAGGCTGGTATGGAGGTAATTAGTTCTGTATCTATCTATATGGGATATAGAAATATTGAAGCGAGTTATCTTGATATATCAGATAAAACCTTTAATGATAGCTTTTATGGTGGTCTAAAGATAGGTTTTTAAACTTGTTTGATATAATTACAAAACGGTTTAAAATTTCTATAAAAGAGATAAATAATGATAAAGAAATGTCTTTTTCCAGCAGCGGGGTATGGTACGCGATTTCTCCCCGCAACTAAAGCAACGCCCAAAGAGATGCTTCCTGTACTCACAAAACCTCTTATTCAGTATGGTGTAGAGGAGGCTGTGGAGGCGGGTATAAGTACTATGGCTATTGTGACAGGTCGAGGGAAACGAGCTATTGAGGATCATTTTGATATCTCTTATGAGCTTGAACATCAGATTAAAGGGACAACCAAAGAGCATCTACTCAATGAGATTCGTTCACTTATTTCTCAATGTACCTTCTCTTATACAAGACAGACACAGATGCGAGGCTTAGGACATGCGATACTCACAGGAGAGACACTGATTGGAGATGAACCATTTGCTGTAATATTAGCAGATGACCTTTGTACAAATAACTCTTTAGATAGTAATGAGGGAGTACTCTCTCAGATGCTTACAATCTATAATAAATATCACTGTTGTGTGATTGCTATCGAAGAGGTACCCCTTGATAAGATAGATAAATATGGAGTTATTGAAGGTGAAGCTATGGATGATTCTCATCTACTCTATCGTGTCTCTAATATGGTTGAAAAACCAGCTGTTGAAGAAGCTCCATCAAATTTAGCTATTATTGGACGATATATTTTAACTCCTGATATTTTTGATATTTTAAGAGAGACAAAACCAGGGAAGAGTGGAGAGGTACAGATTACCGATGCACTTTTAGAACAGGCAAAAGAGGGCAGAGTTATAGCCTATAAATTTAATGGAACAAGATTTGATTGTGGTAGCGTAGAGGGATTTGTAAAGGCGACTAATTATTTCTTTCAAAAGGAGAGTAGTAAATGAAATTTTTAATTACAGGTGGGGCAGGATTTATAGGTTCAGCCGTAATTCGTCACCTAATAACAGATACCACACATGAGGTGGTTAATCTTGATAAACTTACCTATGCAGGAAACTTACAATCATTAATAAGCGTAAGTAGTAGTAGCCGTTACTCTTTTGAAAAAGTAGATATTTGTGATGCCAAAGAGGTTAAAAGAGTATTTGATACTTATAAGCCTGATATTATAATGCATCTAGCAGCAGAGTCTCATGTAGACCGCTCTATTGATGGTCCTAGAGAGTTTATAGAGACAAATATAGTAGGTACCTACACACTCCTTGAGGAGGCTAGAAGTTATTATAATAGTTTAGATGAATCAAGAAAAAAAGAGTTTAAATTTCATCACATCTCTACAGATGAGGTTTATGGTGATTTAGAAGGAACTGATGACCTCTTTACCGAGACCACACCTTATGCTCCAAGCTCTCCCTACTCTGCATCAAAAGCGAGTTCTGACCATTTGGTAAGAGCATGGCAAAGAACCTATAACCTTCCTACAGTAGTAACAAACTGCTCTAATAATTATGGTCCATGTCACTTTCCTGAAAAGCTTATACCTTTGGTAATACTTAATGCACTAGAGGGAAAAGCACTCCCTATCTATGGCAAAGGCGACCAAATTAGAGATTGGTTGTTTGTAGAAGACCATGCGAGAGCTTTGGTTATTGTTGCAACCAAAGGGGCTGTTGGAGAGACCTATAATATTGGTGGGCATAATGAGAAACAAAATATTGAAGTTGTAGAGACTATCTGTACTATTTTAGATAAGAAAGTACCAAAAACTACCCCTTATGAGGAGCTTATTACTTATGTAAATGACCGTCCTGGACATGATGTGCGGTATGCTATTGATGCATCTAAGATAGCCAAAGATTTAGGATGGGAACCAAAAGAGACATTTGAGAGTGGACTAAATAAAACAGTTGAGTGGTATTTAGCAAATGAAGAGTGGTGGCGTGGAGTACTTGATGGAAGTTACAAAAGAGAGAGATTAGGGGAGAAGAGAGTATGAAAGGTATTATATTAGCAGGAGGTTCAGGCACAAGGCTCTATCCAATAACAAAAGGTGTGAGTAAACAGTTAGTTCCAATATATGATAAACCTATGATTTACTATCCTCTTTCTGTATTGATGTTAGCAGGTATTACAGAAGTACTTATTATCTCGACACCTACAGATTTACCTAGATTCAGACAGCTACTAGGAGATGGAAAATCTCTTGGAATGGAGTTTAGTTATGTGGTGCAACCCTCTCCTGATGGATTAGCACAGGCATTTATTCTTGGTGAAGAGTTTATTGGTGATGATGATGTAACTTTGGTTTTGGGTGATAATATCTTTTATGGGCATGGGCTTACTAGGCTTTTGGCATCTTCTGTACATCGAGCCTCTGTGGATAATAGAGCCACAGTATTTGGGTATTATGTCTCTGACCCTCAACGGTATGGTGTTGCGGAATTTGATAAGAGTGGTAGAGTTACAAGCTTAGAAGAGAAACCAAAAGAGCCTAAATCAAATTATGCTGTTGTGGGATTATACTTCTATCCTAATGATGTTATTCAGAAGGCAAAAGAGGTAACCCCTAGCCATAGAGGAGAATTAGAGATTACTACGCTCAATCAAGAGTATCTTCAAGAAGAGAGACTCTCTGTAGAACTGCTTGGTCGTGGATATGCATGGCTTGATACAGGCACTCATGAGAGTCTGCTTGAAGCTTCTATGTTTATTCAAACTATAGAGAATAGACAAGGACTTAAAGTAGCTTGTATTGAAGAGATAGCCTATGAGATGGGTTATATTAATAGAGAGAAGTTATTAGAGTTAGCACAACCACTCAAGAAAAATCAATATGGTCAATACCTCATACGACGAGCCAATGAGGGTCAAATAGTACGATAAGTACATAAATCTAATAGGATAAAACTTCCATGCAATTTACACGAACTACGATTGAAGATGTTGTTATTATAGAACCAAAACTCCATGGTGATGAGAGAGGTTATTTTGTTGAGACCTTTAGAGAAGATAAACTAGAAGAGTTCTTGGGATTTAAAGTAAACTTTTGTCAAGACAATGAATCCAAAAGCTCACGAGGTGTTATTAGAGGTTTACACTATCAGTTAGCTCCTTTTGCCCAGACAAAACTTGTGCGAGTTATTCAAGGAAGAGTTTTGGATGTGGCGGTAGATATTAGAGAAGGGAGTCCTACATTTGGAGAACATGTAAGTGTAGAGTTGAGTGCCGAAAATAAAAAACAGCTCTTTGTTCCTAGAGGATTCGCTCATGGGTTTGTTGTGCTTGAAGATGATACAATTTTTGCCTATAAAGTAGATAATTACTACTCTCCTACAAATGATAGAGGAGTAGCTTTTGATGATAGTGCTATTGGGATTGATTGGGGTATTCCAAGAGATGCACTGCAACTCTCCTCCAAAGATACAACGCAACCTCTCCTCAAAGATGCAGACCTTTTTAGTTTTGAAGATAAGCTCTATGTCTAAGATTCTTGTTACAGGTTCGCATGGGCAATTAGGAAGTGAGATTCGTACTATTGTACAAAATAATGCTGATGAATATACTTCAGAGGAGTTTTTCTTTACAGCTAAAGATACACTTGATATAAGAGATACTTCCAAGATAGAAGCATTTATTCAAGACCATAATATTGATATTATCATTAACTGCACAGCCTACACAGCAGTAGATAATGCAGAAAGTAATATTATGATGGCGGATGAGATTAATAGAGAGGCGGTACGAAATCTAGCACTCCTCTCACTAGAGAATAGTGTAAAACTTATTCATATCTCTACAGATTATCTCTTTGATGGAACTACTTATAAGCCCTATATTGAAGAGACGCAAAGCAATCCGCAAGGAATATATAGCAAAACAAAACTAGCAGGAGAGCAGGAGTTAAAACAGGTAAATCCCCCTGAAGCAATTATTATTAGAACCTCTTGGATTTATAGTAGTTTTGGTGCAAACTTTGTCAAAACAATGCTTAGACTAGGCAGAGAAAAAGATGAAATTAGTGTGGTTTTTGACCAAATTGGTACACCTACTTATGCTAGAGATTTAGCAGGGGCTATCTTATGGATTCTAAAACACCCTCTAAAGTCAGAAAATAGAGATGTTGCTATTTATCATTATAGTAATGAAGGGGTTGCCTCTTGGTATGATTTTGCAAAAGCTATTTTTGAGTTTGCTAATATTAAATGTGATGTAAAGCCTATTGAGACCTATCAATACCCCACACCTGCAAAACGCCCTTATTATAGTGTTCTTAATAAATCAAAAATCAAAAATACCTATAATCTAAAGATACCATACTGGAGAGACTCCCTCAAAGAGTGTATAGATACAATAGCCAAAGAGTCCTCTTGTTAGATTTTCTTCGGGCAACTTGGCAAAATAGAAAATTACTTCTTAAATTAACCAAAAATGATTTTAAGCAACGCTATCTTGGCAACTTTTTAGGAGTATTTTGGGCATTTATTCAGCCTACTGCTACTATTGTTGTTTTTTGGTTTGTTTTCCAAGTTGGGTTTAAATCACAGCCTGTAGATAACTTTCCATTTATCTTATGGCTTGTAGCAGGAATGTTTCCATGGTTCTATTTTGCAGAGGGATTATCACAAGGGACAAATAGTATCTTAGCCAATGCCTTTTTGGTCAAAAAAATACTCTTTAGAGTAAGTCTTTTGCCTATGATTAAACTTCTCTCTGCTTTGGCGGTGCATCTATTTTTTATACTTTTTATGTATGGTATGTTTGTCTATTATGGATTTACTCCTGAACTCTACTGGTTGCAAGTTTTTTACTATCTTTTTGCTACGACTATACTCCTTTTGGGACTCTCTTGGATTACCTCTTCTATAGTGGTATTTTTCAAGGATATGGAGCAGTTAGTTGCTATTGTAATACAGTTTGGATTTTGGCTTACACCTATCTTTTGGTCTATGAAAATGGTGCCAGAGAAGTATCATTGGATTATAGAGTTAAATCCTGTAGTCTATATTATAGAAGGGTACCGTAATAGTATGATTTATCATAAATGGTTTTGGGAAGATATATCAGGAGGGGTATACTTTTGGAGTATTACACTTATCTTATTTACTATAGGAAGTATCACTTTTCGTAAACTTAGACCCCATTTTGCGGATGTACTATAATGCAAGAGAGAGCAATTAAGGTATCAAACCTCACAAAAGTTTATCAACTCTACAACCATCCACAAGACCGCCTCAAAGAGGCTCTGCACCCTTTTAGACGCATCTATCATCATGATTTTTATGCACTCAATAATGTAAGTTTTGAGATAAAAAAAGGAGAGACTGTAGGTATTATTGGCAAAAATGGTGCAGGAAAATCAACACTTCTTAAGATGATTACAGGCGTTCTTACTCCAACAGATGGAGAGATTAGTGTAAGCGGTAGGATTGCTTCACTTTTGGAGTTGGGTGCTGGATTTAACCCAGATATGACAGGATTAGAGAATATCTATCTCAATGGAACACTTATGGGGATAGAAAACGAGGTGATGGATACCAAAGTAGAAGCGATACTAGCTTTTGCCGATATTGGTGAGTTTATCCATCAGCCAGTCAAAATGTATAGCTCTGGTATGTTTGCAAGACTTGCTTTTTCTGTCTCTATCAATGTAGACCCTGATATCTTGATAATAGATGAGGCATTGAGTGTTGGGGATATGGCATTTCAACTTAAGTGTTTCAAGAAATTTCAAGAGTTTCAAGAAGAGGGAAAAACTATCCTCTTTGTTACCCATGCACTCGATACTGTAATTCGATACTGTAGTAGAGGTATTGTAATAGATGGTGGAGAGAAGATTTGTGATGATACCTCCAAAGAGGCTGTAGATGTTTTTAAGAAAGTATTAACAGGTAATTTTAATCTTGATAAAGAGGAGCAAAAGAGTCAAAACCCTCAAGCAATAAGTAGTGAGGTTGTACTCAAAGCCTCTTTCCCAAATAATAAAGATCTTCTTGAATATGGTAATAATAAGGCAACAATTTATGATTATGGAATGAGAGATTATAAAGGAACTCTTAATAGTATTTTTGATTATGATACCTCATGTGAAATTATTATGCGAGTACAGTTTAATGAATCCATCATAAATCCTATCTTTGCATTTACTATCAAAGATGCAAAGGGGTTAGAGATTACAGGTACGAATACACTTATGCATCATATAGATACTAAAAGTTATAAACCCCAAGAGAAGGTTACTATAAAGTTTACACAAAAGATGAATCTACAGCTAGGAAAATATGCTCTCTCCTTGGGGTGTGTAACTATCAATGAAGAGGGTATAGAGGTCTATAGTAGACTCTATGATGCTATATTATTTGAGGTAATAGGCAACTATCAGATGGTAGGATTTTTTGATTTAAAAAGCAAAATAGAGCTTATAGATAGTGAATCCTCAATATAGTCTAGCAAAGATACTTCTCTACATACTTTTTGTAGGAGCCATTGGAGTTATTTTTTTAAGTCACCCTTTTATGCGTTATCCCTATGATATGTGGGCACATTTAATCTCTATAGATAATAGCTATGACTATACAAGTATTCCTGAAGGAAGAAGAGTATGGCATCTTATATGGCGAGAGATATTTGAGTTTTTTGGTATTAGTAGAAGAGATATTTTACTTCGAGGGGATATTATCCATAGAGTCCAAGCAGTGATTAGTTTTGGATCTGTCTATCTTTTTAGTTTTGTAGTTATTCGTAATCTCTATATCCAAGTAGAGTCGTTGCATCACCGTTATATGGCATTGTGGTCGACTCTTCTTTGGTTTACACTCTTTGCTACATTCTCTACCTTTTATCATCATACTTGGACTCTATGGTACTCTATTAGCTATCAGGTAACGCTTCCTCTCTTTTTTTATATTACTTCACTCACCTTGATACTTTTTTTAGAGAGAAACTCTTGGTATAAAAAAGTTTTTTATT
>Ga0193965_1000470_pt1 | contig 12742 bp, 10 predicted proteins | sample FB_8_MG_FD_140330 | JGI IMG/M metagenome (GOLD analysis project Ga0193965, IMG submission 140330) | Microbial mat bacterial communities from the Broadkill River, Lewes, Delaware, United States - FB_8_MG | ecosystem: Environmental > Aquatic > Freshwater > River > Microbial mats | place: USA... | reverse complement strand
TCTTTTTCACTATTTGTATAGTAGTCTTGATACTCTATACCTTTTTTCTCTTTGAGTGTACAATATATTTTTATTTCTAACTCTTCTACCTTAAAAGGTTTAGAAATAAATTCGTTTGCACCTTGTGCATAAAACTTTTTTTTCTCTTCTTCATCTGTTGTCATTGCCAAGATAGCAATTCTCTTATACTCTTGACTCTTTTTAATCTCTACCAAAGTCTCATAACCATTCATCTTTGGCATATGCAAATCAAGTAAGATAATATCTATAGTATACTCCCTAAGAGCATCCAATGCCTCTAGCCCATTATGTGCTTCATAAAAATTAACTTGAGGTATTTTACTAAGCATACTACGAATAAGAAGTCTATTAAAAGGATCATCTTCAACGATTAGTATACTAATATCTCCTAGCTGTTCCCAAGAAATCATATAAATGTCCTTCATCTTAAATATTATTATTTTTATTAATAATCTATAATTATATCTATTTTCTATTCTATAAAGATAATTATTTTATTTTATTTTATTTTTTTCAACGGAATGAGTAGAATAGAGCTTTTTATTTTATCTTGAATAATATGTGCTATTTATGTATACTACTCTCTCTTTATGACAAGGTCTATAGATAAGACAATACTTTTTAGGAAAAAATGGATGAATAGTTTTACCCACGGTGGCGACTCTGAAGAGTTTGCTCAGAAGATAGGTTGTGACATTGATGAGGTTATAGATCTCTCTTCTAATATAAACTTTGTAAGACCCTCTATAGATAGAGATTTTAATAGGCTCTCTATCTCTGCGTATCCCTCTTATACAAAGCTCTATAGTGCTATAGCCAAGAGATATGAAGTAGACAAGAGTCTGTAGAGCTATTTAATGGGGGGAGTAGTGCTATATTTTCTCTTTTTAGATTTTTGAACTTAGAGAGTTGCACACTCTACTCTCCTGCCTATTTGGAGTATAAAAAATCGGCTCTTTTAACAGGTTGTAGTATTGACTATATAGATAGGTTTTCAAATTTAGATAAGCCTGTTGAGGCTAACTCTTTTGTAATATTTGTCAATCCTGCAACGCCTGATGGAAAGTATTATAATATAGACTCTCTTATAAAAGAGTGGATAGCCAAAGAGTGTACAGTTTTGATAGATGAATCATTTTTGGATTTTACCCCTTTTGAGTCGGCTATTAGGTACTTAGAGGCGTATGATAAGCTCTATATACTTAAATCTATGACGAAGTTTTATGGGAGTGCTGGTATTCGTATTGGTACGCTTTTATCTCAAGCTCAGAATATTTCTGCTATCAAATCACGAGAGCCTTTGTGGAAAATTTCTCAATTTGATAGTGCCTATATTATGGCATCTCTTAGAGATAAAACATTTGCTACTCGTTCACAAGAGGAGAATAGTAAATCTAAAGAGAAGCTTTTACTCCTCCTCCAAAAGTCACCTCTTATCAAAAAAATATACCCCTCTGATGCCAATTTTATCTTAGTCCAACTCAATAATATTACAGCACAAGAGTTACAAAAACTTCTTATTCCATTTAAAATAATGATTCGAGACTGCTCTAATTTTGATGGTTTAGATAGTAGCTTTGCACGAATTGCTATCAAGGATATGGCTTCTATAGAGACTCTTGGTGATTTTTTGTGTAGATTCCAATAAAAATTTATATTAGTTATACTTAAGATATTTAATAGTAGAATCTAATATATTTAAGTAAGGAGTCAGCATGAGATATCTAATTTTACTACTTTTAGTGGGCAACTTATGGGGTTCTAGTTTGGACAAAAAATGGACATCAAATAAAAATTGTGAAGCCTGTCATCAAGATATTTCAAAGCACTGGGAGACATCAAGGCACTCTAATTCTCACTTTAGCAAAAATGACCTCTACAAAAAATCATTAGAGTATATGGTTCTCAAACAACCAAAGTCTAGCCTTGATGAACTCAAAATAAAGTGTGCAAAGTGCCATAATCCAAGAATCTCGAAGACAACTATAAAAGAAGATGAGAAGATACTTTTGGCACTAGAGATGAAAGGTACACAAAAAGAGTTTCATGATGTACTCAATAATGAACAGATGAAAAATGGTATCAACTGTGTAGTCTGCCATAATATTGATAAGATACATTTAGATAAATCTATAGGTTCACAAGGATTAGAGGGGGTTATATTTGGAGTTCAGGGGACGATGTTTGGTCCATTTAATGATGCAAAATCCCCTTATCACAAAACAGAATATAGAGAACACTTTGTAGACAATTCACCGACATTATGCTTTACATGCCACTATAGCCACAGCAATGACCAAGGTCTTGAGGTCTACTCTACAGGCAAAGAGTATGATAGTATTTATACTGCTCAGGGGTGTAAATCGTGCCATATGAGCAAAAAAAAGGAGGGAGTTGCATCTAATTACTCCAAAGCTGGAGAAAAACCCAAAGTACGCATGGTACGAGACCATCGTTTTGCAAGTGTAGATAATAGTACTATTTTACAAGATAATATAAATATCAAAGGATATAAAGAGGAACAAAATTTGATAATAGAGCTCAACAACAACTCACCTCACTCTATACCTACAGGCTATGGATTAAGAGAAATTATCATCAAAGTTCAGTTTTATACTCAAAAGAATAAAAAAATAAAACCTCTACAAACAGAGACCCTCACTGCTCTATGGCATGATGAAAAAGGCAAACTAACACTCCCTTTTATGGCAACTACCAAAGCCAAAGATACCAGAGTTCTAGCAGAGAGTAGCAAAATATACTCTTTTCCTCTACCAAAAGATGCCAAGAGTGTTAAATATGCACTCTCATATAGATTTATAAATCAAAAAATGGCAAAAATTATAGGAGTGACTGATTCTTTCTTCCTCAAAGAGTATAAAGTCCTAGAAGAAAGTTTAACTTTCTAATAAAAAAGAACTATTTTACAGTATAATTAATACTATATTATAAAGAGGAGTATAGTTATCAATACACAAAAAGGGAGTAGACGAAAGCTTTTTTTAATTTTTTTAATTTTTTCTATTATACTCTCTCTCTCTCATATACTTATGAAAGAGTTTATTTTTGGGGATAATATTCAAAAGATAGCTCTTGATAATGCCATAAAAAAATCTAAAAAACAAGAATCTTTTATCCAAGAGTTTGAAACTCAATCCCTGCAGACACTCCACTCTATTAGAGAACTCCCACTCTTTGAAGAGTATCTTGATGGAAATATCTCCCAAGCCCTACTCCAAGATATATTTTTAGCCTATAGTAAATCTCAAACTACTTTTATGCAACTACGGTTTATTGATAAAAATGGTCTAGAGAAGATACGAATTGATAGAGAAAACCAAAAAAAAATGCCCTATAGTGTGATACCCAAGAGACTCCAAGATAAAAGCAACCGATACTACTTTTTGGACTCCAAGAGCAAAGAGCTAGAGAAGGTTTGGTTTTCAAAACTTGATTTGAATAGAGAGGATAATCAAGTAGTACTCCCCTATCAACCCACAATAAGAGCTATACTTCCCATCAAGTATAAAGGAGAGTTTGGTGGTATCTTGATTATTAACTATTTTATGGAAAATTTCCTCAAGGAGCTTACGAATAAACCTCTCTATGATATAGTAGTTTATAATAACCAAGGCTTTAGTCTCTACCATTATGATGATAATAGAAGCTGGGGATTCTATCGTAATCCAAAATTCAATCTCTCTAAAGAGTTTCCTCACTACTACAAAGATATAGTGAGTTCGCCTTTTGTAAGAAGTGACTTCTTTGTATCCAAAAAGTTAAATACCTCAATCTCTGGAGGAGTTAATATTCTTTTTAAACTCAAAGAGAGCTATTTTCAAGAACAGTATAGAGTATCAATCCATCAATATATATGGATTTCATTACTTATCTTTGGACTCTCCCTTATACTTACATTTTTTATTATTATACTCTTTAGTCGTACACTTTTTAACTTAGATAGACTTACCCTACTCAATCAAGAACTTCATAACAAAAGTGATGAGTTAGAATCAATATTTGAGACCACTTTGGAGGGGATAGCTGTATTAGACCTTGATACAAAATATCTCTACTGTAACCAACATTACTTGGAGATGTTAGAGTATACCCTAGAGGAGTTACAAAGCAAACACTGTTATGACCTTACACTTCCTAAATTTCAACAAAAATCTAAAGAGGTCTATCAAAAGGTTCTCAAAGAGGGTCGCTATGAAAATTTTGAACGAGCCTGTATCACAAAAAGTGGAACAATAAAGTTTTTTAAATCCTCTATTGCACTTATGCCAAATAAAAAAAGCTATTTAGTCACTGCTGTTGATATAAGTAAAGTAAAAGAACAAGCCAAAGAGATTGATGAGTATCTTAAAATTATTAATACAAATGTTATTATCTCTCGTACTGATTTAGAGGGTAATATTATCTATATATCGGATAAATTTACACAAAGTAGTGGCTATACAAAAGAGGAGATTTTAGGCAAGACTCATCGAATGTTTCGTCATCCTGATATGGAAAAAAGTATCTATCAAGACCTTTGGAGTACTATCACCCAAGATAAGCCATGGAGAGGTACATTAAAAAATAGACGAAAAGACCAAAGTGCTTATTGGATTAATCTTTTTATCTCTCCTCAATATAATTTGAATGATGAAAAAATAGGGTATCTCTCTATTCGAGAAGATATTACAGAACAAAAAGAGATTGAAAAACTTGCTATGACCGATACATTGACCAAGATTTATAATCGACGCTATTTTGACACAATACTCCCAAAACTCTGGAGTGAAGCAAAAGAGACGCAAGAGCAGTTTTGTTTGGCAATTTTGGATGTAGATAACTTTAAACTCTATAATGACACTTATGGTCATGCCCAAGGTGATAATGTGCTAAGAGTGATTGGCAAGGTACTCAATAAAAGTGTAGATAGTGAACAAAGCTACTCTTTTAGAATAGGTGGAGAGGAGTTTGCTCTGCTGTGTAGAAGTAGCACTACTCAATACTGTTTGGACTCTATTGAGCAGATACGGACAACTATTCAAAAACTCAATATAAAACATCAACACAATAGTGACTTTGGGTGTGTAACTATCTCTATAGGTCTTATCTGCCAAGATGCCAAAAAGATTAAAAAACTCCATACTCTATACCAAGAAGCTGACAAACTTCTCTATGAAGCCAAAGAAGCGGGTCGTAATAGAGTAATTTATAATCTACAAGATAATAATAGTAAAAACAGGCTAAAATAATTTTATATAAAAGGAGAATAAAATGGAATTAAAATATGTAGGTTCAAGACCCGTAGTTTCTCAATATGGGGTAAGTTTTGATGAGAGTAAACCTGATAACTATACCTTTATATCGCCAGTATTAGATTTTTTGGACGCACTCAATAATATCGAAAATGCTCAAGGAGTGCTTGATCTTACACAGATGAATATACACGAATACAAACCCAAAGAGCTTAGCCAGAATGTTCATGAGTGTTGTAGCTCTTTAGATGAAATTTTTGACAAAAGAGAAGAGGAAACAAATCAAAGAATAGATGAATTTATCAAAGATATAGAAGAGAATCAAACATTAACAAAAGACGAAAGAGAAGCTCTCTTGGGAAATATTGATTTTATGCGTGAATACTATATACACTATATTACAAATGAGGGTATTTACAGAAGTTTACTCCATACACTAGCAGACAGACTCCACCAACTCCATTGTGATGATATACTCTTTCCTATAGGTCAAAAACATGGACTTGTTATAAGCCATCTTATTCCTATACTAAGAGACTACAGACCACCTTATGATGCAACTTTGACTCTTCAAGAGCAAGATAACCAACGAATAGGTATGATTAGTATGAATAGGGAAAAAAGTATTATTTAAAATTGGGGGGAGTTATGAAATCCCTTAAGGGATTTCATAAGAGGTACTACTTAACAGCTAGGAACATTTCCTGAATCAGAAGCATATTCGTTAGCAAAGTCAAAAATATCATCTGCCCATTTGTCTTTAAATTTTGCAGAAGGACAAAGTGTTGCAATCTCTTCACCCATTTTTCCACTCTCTTTTAATGCTTTCCACTCATCTTGAGTATGCTTTGCAGCAAATTTTGCACCTGTGAAACCACAAGCAGCTTTGAGTTTTTTGGAGTAGAGTTTTTGTCCCTTAGCAACATCAGCAGATGCAGTAGTACTCACAACAGCAAATGCAAAAAGTGCAGCTACTGCTAATTTAGTAAATTTAGTCATATGTTTCCTTTAATATAAAAATTTCAACAAATAGATTTTACCTAACAGATGTTTATTTTTACCTAAAAACTAATTATTAAAGTTATAAGTTATGCTAACAGAACCTATATATTCTCAGTATATGATTAAAAAACTGATAATAACGAGTCATTACTATCGATTTTTGTTATAATCTCTGTTGTTTTATTATCTTCTACTTTCTCTATTGCCAATTTTTCATCTATAGGTTCTTGTATACTATTTTGCTCTTTGGTTTGATTGGTCTCATTAGATTTAGGGAGAGTCTGGCTCTTCTTCTCTGTAGGTTCCTCTTTTGTGACTATATCACTAGTGCTACTCTTGGTCTCTTCTACTTTTTGGATATCTTTTTTGACTACTCCATTGTTTTTGAATTTTCTAATGTTTTGACGATGCTCATCATAATCACTTGCAAAGTTATGTGTTCCATCACGATCTAACATAAAGTAGAGATAATCACTCTCTTTTGGAAAAGTAGCAGCTTCGAGTGCATCCATAGTAACTGTACATATAGGATAGGGTGGTAATCCTTTGTGCTTATAGGTATTAAAGCGACTTGTATCATTTTTGATTCGTTCAGGAGTCACGACAGTGTGAGAATACTTTCCATAACAGAGTGTACCATCCATCTGAAGCCTCATTCCTTTTTTGAGTCTATTATTAATAACAGAAGCAATCGTAGGCATCTCTTCTAGGTTATTGCTCTCTTTGTGAATAATAGATGCCATAATAAGTGCTTGGTGGAGTTGTCGTCTGCTATAATCAGACCCAAATCTCTCTTTGGCAAAAAAGTGAAGTTCTGTTCTGGATTTATCAAGAAGATACCGTATTACTACCTCTTCATCAGCATCTTGTGCCAAAATATATTTATTTGCCAAGATTTCACCTTCTAAGAAGCTAGAGTACTTCTCATAGTAGTCTGAGAGTTGCTCTTTGGACAAAGACATATCATCACTTAAGCGATTAAAAATCTCTTCTACCGTATCACCAGCAAAGATAACAATCCCCATAGTATCTGCTTTTTGCTGATAGAGACTATGAAAAAAGTAGAACCTTCCTCTTCTATCCTCTTGGATACGATACCAACCCTCTTTTGGTAGCTTAATAAATTCAAACAGAAGACGGTCAGCCCAGTGGAGTTGTATACCACCTTTTTGTAGCTCTTCTATAACTGTTTTTTTCTCTATAGAAGAGATATAGATAGCATCACTTCTTTTTGTAAGTAGTATATCATTGTAGGTTAAAAAAAGCACAAAAAGTATAGAGATAATCAAAAGGGGAACTAGGGTTAGACAAAATAGTGATCGTTTTTTCTTTATCATAGTATACCAATACTTCTTCGCTTCAAAATTGCATTTATTATAGCATAAAGAATCATAAAATTTTTTGATATGTATCAAATCTATACATTTTATTCTCTCTTTTTGTAAAACTCTTCTTTAAATAATTCAAATCTATTCTCCAAAATAGCCTCTCGCATCTGCTTCATAAGATTAAGATAATAGTAGAGATTATGAATAGTAGCAAGTCTAAAGTAAGTTATCTCTTTGGCTCTAATAAGATGGCATAAATATGCCCTAGAGTAGGTTTTGCAAACCATACAGCCACATTCAGGGTCAACAGGAAGAGGGTCTTCTTTGAACTTTGCACCTTTGATAGTAATTTTACCAAATGATGTAAAGAGTGTTCCATTTCGTGCATTTCGTGTGGGCATAACACAATCAAACATATCTACTCCCCTAGAGACATTCTCTACTAAATCCTCAGGAGTCCCCACACCCATAAGGTAGCGAGGTTTATCCTCTGGCATAAATTGTGTTGTCCACTCTACGGTATCATACATATCTTGGTTTGCCTCTCCTACACTTAGTCCTCCTATAGCAAAGCCATCATAATCCATAGCACACAGCTCTTTGGCTGATTTTTCACGAAATGCCTTATCTGTCCCCCCTTGGATAATAGCAAATATATTTTGCTCTAGGCTTTTGCCCTCTGCTTGGTTTTGGCGATGGTACTCTATGGACTCTTTTGCCCATCTTGTTGTCCGTTCTATAGACGCTTTAATCCGTTCTTGTGTAGCAGGAAGAGCCACCAAATCATCAAGTATCATCATAATATCAGAGCCAAGATTATACTGTATATCAATAACTTTTTTGGGTGTAAAGTAGTGTTTGGAGCCATCAATATGACTTCTAAATGTAATGCCATCTTCATCTATTTTCACATTATCACTCAATGAAAATGCCTGAAATCCCCCACTATCGGTCAAAAAGCTTTTTGGAAATTTTGTAAAACCATGTAACTTACCCATTTTGGCAACCACCTTATCACTCGGTCTAAGATAGAGGTGATAGGTATTACCCAAAATAATCTCTGGATTCAAAAAGTTTTCTAAATCTGTAGCATCAAGAGCTTTCACCGCTCCTACAGTACCTACAGGCATAAATACTGGTGTTTGTATAGTTGAGTGTTTGGTCTTGATAGTACAAGCTCTGGCTTTCTTATCACAATTATCTATCTGAAATTTCATATATAGTAGTATCCTTGATGTTTTGCAAATTTTACTCTTTTTTTCTTGATATTAGTTTTTGTTTTAGCAAATCTTGATACTATACTATTAATTAATTTTTATCAAGAGGAGAGTCTCAATGCTATTAGGATATACCTACCGTCCTCTCTACCTAGTAGCTCTAAGATGAGAGTTTATTTCCTTTAGAAAATCACTGGATGCAACAGCACTACAAAGGACAAAGACCTCCATATAGACTCAAATCATCCCAAAGTGTCTTAATGTTTGTCAAAAAAGTCAAAGGTGCTTCTGTGAATTTAGTCAAATCAAAACCCCCGATACAAGCCAACAAAAAGGAACAGGTCTAGGTCTAGCCATCAGTAAAAGACTAGCACAACTATTTGGAGCGGATATACTCCTAGAGAGTGATGGAGAGGGGTATGGGACGAGGGCTATTGTGGTTTTGAGGGGGTGAGTGGGTAAAACTAGACTATAACGACTTTTTAGTTATAATATCTTACAATAATTAAACATATTTGGATTATAAAAATGACACTACAAGAAAAAACATTAGCAAGAATACTTTTAAAAAATAAAGTCTATGAAGCTGATGGGCAAAAATTTGAAGATATGTTTAATGCAATTATGAGATATATTGAACCTGACTTTCAGTCTATCAAAGCTTGGGGAAATATAGGTGATGGAAAGAATGATGGATATATCAAAAGTAGAGGTGTTTTCTATCAAGTTTTTGCACCAGAAGATATTCATAAATCATATCCTGATGTTGTTAAGAAAATTAAAATTGATTTTGATGGTTTAAATAGGCAATGGTCTCCTATCAATGAGTTTTATTTCGTCATAAATGATAAATATAAAGGTGTAAATGCTGATTCAGAGCAACTACTAGAACAAATAAAACAAGATAACAATTTAAATGAGTCAAAATTTTTGACCGCTAAAGATTTAGAAAATATGTTATTTAGTTTGGATGATGACCAAATTTTTACTATTATGGGATTTTTACCTGATCCTATGAATTTGTCAACATTAAGTTATTCAATTATTAATGAAATTGTTGAGTATATCTCTTCTCAACCATTAAAAATGTTAGATGAAAAAGTTATTGTTCCTGAATGGTCTGAAAAGATTAAATTCAATGATTTAAGTGGGCTAGAAGAACAATATTTAAATCATGGTTTTTTTCAAGTAACTTACCTTGATGACTATTTACATCATAATAGTGAATTTTTAGCAGATGAGCTAAAGAATAGAATACGAACTATTTATTTAGAACTTTCAAATGAGTTTCAAGGAAAAGAGCTATTTTGGGAAATGATCAATAAATTAATTCCTCATCAAACTTCTATGTATCAAACTCATGTAATTGTCATTATGTCAAAATATTTTGAGACCTGTGATATATATGAGGAGCCTCAATCATGTTAATTCCTGCAAAACATATTAATTTTTCAGAGTCACTGCTTGGATTTGGAGGTTATATATTAAGTAACCTTGATAAACCAAAAAGCGTAGATGAAATTTGGATTCAATACCAATCTGATTTAGAAGAAAATAACTACTTTTCAAATCATAGTTTTGATAATTTAATGCTTACAATTATTTTTTTATTCTCAATAGGAACTATTGATGAAAAAGATGGAAGGATAGAGAAACTATGAGATTACTTAGTTTAACTTCAAACCAAGATAGTTTTAGACCTATAAAATTTAATCCAAATGGTATAAGTTTGATTGTTGCAAAACATAGTAAGCCAATAAATACATCATCTAAAAATACTTATAATGGGTTAGGCAAATCACTAATAATTCATATTATACATTTTTGCTTAGGTGGTAAAAGTAAAAATTTTGAGTCATTTTCTCAGAAGCTACCAAAGTGGCAGTTTATACTAAAATTTGAAATTGATGATGTTATATATGTAGTCAGTAGAAGTACTGATGCTATTGATAAAATTTTATTACATAGTGAGAATAGTGAAGAAGAGCTATCTATTAATAAATTTACAGATAAAATAGAAAAACTACTTTTTAATATTCCAAATGATATTAAATTTCTAACCTTTCGTTCACTATTACCATTTTTTATTAGACCCAAAAAAGAGTCATATGTCTCTTATGACACTCCATCAAAAGTTGGAAGTGACTACCAAAAAGAGTTGTATAATACTTTTTTATTAGGTCTCAATACAAATCTTGCACAAGAAAAATATCTATTAAGAAAAGAGCAAGATAGAGTTGAAAAACTACAAAAAAATATAGAAAATGACACCTTGCTGAAAGATTTTTTTTCAAAAGAGAAAGATGTCTCTTTACGACTTATTGATTTAGATGATGAAATCCAAAAATTAACTGAGGATATAAAGCAATATGAAGTAGCAGAAGACTATTATGATGTTAAAATTGAAGCAGACAATATCGAAAAAAAATTAGCAAAAAAAGATAATGAACTTGTACTTCTTCGTAATCAAATAGAAAATATAGAAAAAAGTTTAGATATTTCTCCTGATTTAGAAAAAGAAAATATAGAAAAAATTTATAATGAAGCAGAGATATATTTTTCTAATATTTTAGAGAAAAAATTAAATGAACTAGAAGATTTTTATACTAAATTAACTCAAAATAGAGTTGCAAGACTCACACAACAAAAACAGATAATTTTAACGAAAATAGATAAAAATGAAAAACAATTCATATCTCTAAAAAATGACTTTGATAAAAAAATGAAGTACCTCGGAACACATCAAGCATTTGATGTTATTTTAAGGGTAAAAGATAGACTATCAAATCTCGAAAAAGAAAAAGAAAAACTCGAAGATTATGATAGTCTTATTGAAAAATATCATGATACTTTGTTGGATATTAAAAAAGATTTTATTAAAAATACACAAAAAGCAGAAGAGTATAAAAAAGAGATAGGATCATATTTTAAAATAAAAAAAGATTTCTTTAGAAAGTTGGCAAAAAGATTTTATCCAAATAGTGCATCTGGTATCACTTTTAGTAATAATGATGGAGAGAATCAAATAAGATTTAATATTCAAGCAAAAATTGAATCTGATGGTTCTGACGGAATTAATAATGTTAAAATATTTTGTTATGATGCAACACTTTTATTTAAAGGTGAAAATCATCATATAAATTTTATTTTTCATGATAGTAGATTATATGATGGTATAGATGAAGTACAAAAGGCTGAAATGTTCAAAATCATACATGAACTATTTAATAATACAAATCAACAGTATATTGCTTCAATTAATGAAAATCAACTTAATGAAATGAAAAACATACTTTCTGATGATGAATTTAATAAAATTTTTATTGATAATACCGTCCTAGAATTAACTGATGAGGATGATAGTAAAAAATTATTGGGTATCAAAGTTGACATTAATTATGATTAATAATATACTGCTTCTTGCCTCCTCTTAGGTAAATCCAACGAAAATAGCTCGTTCCCATCCGTCCTCGGTGGGAATGCATACGAGAGCTACAGTAACAAAATAGACACTCAACCCTAACAAAGCTACAATACTCTATGGGAAGATCACGATATAAAATATACGAACCAACACATCCTCATTTCTTGACTTGTACTATCCTCAATTGGCTACCAATATTTACAAGACAAGAGAACCTAAAACTCTATGCCTATGTCATACTCGAAAATCATCTACATCTCATAGCTCAAGGTGACGATAACGGGTGGGAACGAGCGAACTCTCAAAACTCCACTCTTTTTAGTTTTTATTTTGACGACTACTGAAGAATTATGTTAAGAAAATCTATTCTATGGTAAAATGAAAGTCTAAAAATCTATAATAATTTATAAAGTCAAATCTGAGGATATTTTATGAACAAAGAGTTATTTATTAATGGTTATATTGAAAGAATAGAAAAAAAATTCTCGCTTAGTAAAG
>Ga0193965_1000469_pt1 | contig 12749 bp, 10 predicted proteins | sample FB_8_MG_FD_140330 | JGI IMG/M metagenome (GOLD analysis project Ga0193965, IMG submission 140330) | Microbial mat bacterial communities from the Broadkill River, Lewes, Delaware, United States - FB_8_MG | ecosystem: Environmental > Aquatic > Freshwater > River > Microbial mats | place: USA... | reverse complement strand
TTGGATACTTCTGCTATTCGTAATGCACTCTATAAAAATCTCAATGATATAGAATCTGAAGTTAGAGGAGAAGCTTTAGAAGGATTGGCATCAAGAAAAGATATAAGAGTTATAAATGCTATCATAGAAGATTTACAAAGAGATTTTTATGGCTCTTGGATTTTTTCTGCTATTGTAGAGATGCCAGATAGGAGGTATCTACAATATTTTGATAAGTATGTTGATAGTCTGCATGAAGAAGATAAAAAAGCTTTTGCTCGTGATATAGAGAAGGCTCTACAAGCACTATTGCTATATAGAGGTAGAAAAGAATTTAAAAAAAGATGAAAGATGAAAAAACCACTATACATTTACATAGATGTCGATGAGACTTTTATCCGAAACTATGTTGCTAAACGGATAGCTATACCTTCTGTTATCAAGCATATCAAAAAACTCAAAGAAGATGGGGCTGTTCTCTATTGTTGGAGTTCGGGAGGTGCAGAGTATGCGAAAACAAGTGCTGAGGAGTTTGGTATCAGTGATTGTTTTATAGGGTTTTTACCAAAACCTCAAGTTATGATAGATGATATGAATTTTTCTCAATGGAGAAATCTATTGCAGATACATTTAAATGAGACTCCGAGGTATACTGTAGAGTCTTATAGAGAGAAGCTGAATAAGTAGAGTGTAGATGTAATTCTAACAATTACTTAGTAAATATCCTCAACTTTATGAGCAATATCTTTGATAATCTGTTCTGTAATATCCACTTTTTGACTATTTACAATGACTTTACCATAATTATCATAGAGAAATTTACGAGGGATGATAACATCATACTCTTGTGAATAATACTCTTGGATAAATTCATTGAGTAGTTCTTGTTTGTTATTTTTATAACGCTTACTATGAATAACTCTTGTAATTATTCTTTTCTTATCTTCATAGGTTTTTAGTTGTTTTTGTAAATCTTGAAGTACTGTTAGATTATCTTCCGTATAAAATTTTTGAAGAGTATTATCTATCTGTTGATTGAGATTTTTTATACTCTTTATCACTTCTGGCTTCATATCTAATAGATAGATATTCTTATATACAGAGGACTTTATTACACTATTATAATCATATGTTGCAATACGACTTTGTTCCTGAGCATTTAGAATATTACTACTCAAGAGAACGAGGGCCAATAGATAAAAAAGAGATCTTACTTTCATCACAAAATTCCTTGGTGCATATTATGGGTTTAAATATCTTACCACAATAATCTATGAAATGCAATTTTTTGTGATAAGTAACAAGAAGTTAAGTCCATCATCCCTATGAGTCTCCGAGGTATATGGAGACTCTTATAGAGAGGAGTTAAGTAAAGTAGTAATACTACTTTGTGATAGAGATACTGTCGTGTCCACCTTCTATAGGTTCGAAGTCCATCGCTTTTGCATTATCCATAAGTACAGGAACAAAGAGCAAGGATACAAATACAGCTGCAACCGTACCAGAAATCAATGCCAATCCCAAACCACCGAAGACAGGGTCACTAGCTAACAGAGCAGAACCGAGGATAATAGCAACAGCTGTCAACATAATAGGTTTTGCTCTTGTAGCAGCTGCAACAGCCACTGCTCTTCTCTTTTTCATATTATGATACTCCATCAGTGACTGAGCAAAATCGATAAGCAAGAGTGAATTTCTAGAGCTAATACCAATCAGGGCAATAAACCCAATCAAGGAAGTAGCGGTCAAGAAGAAGGTCTCATCAGTAAAGAAGTTCGCAACCCAGTGACCTACAATAACCCCAATCAGTGAGAGGAATGAACCAAGCAGAATAATACCACTCAAAGCAAAACTTTTGTAATAGATAACAAGAAGTAGGAAAATCAAAACCAAAGCAGCGATAAATGCACCACCTAAATCCCTAAATGTATCCAATGTAACTTTCATCTCTCCATCCCAACGCAGAAGATATCTATCACCTGTCTTTTTGTCTACCAAATGAAGGTCAAACATATAGGTTGTGATACCTGGGTCTTTAGTCACATTATAATCTTTTCCAAAATACTCTATCATCTCATCTCTTGCTTCAAGCAGTGGATAGACCTGTGATACCATATCTGTCTCAGCAATAACATTGATCATACGGCTAAGATTTTTGTGCATAATCATAGGTGTAGATGGTACTTCACGGATAGTTACCACCTCACTCATTGGTACCATCATACCTTTCATATTCATGAGGTTCAATGATGAGAGTTTACTTTGCAGAGTATCACCTCTTTGGTTATTCAATCGTTTTGTATTATCATCAAGTACCAAAAATATCGGTATTTGATCTGGAGAATTTTTGGAGTTTTTATGTGCTATCACCATACCCTCAAATGCCAGATAGAGGATATTATTGACCTGTTCTACGCTTAATCCACTTCTAGCTATCTTCTCTTTATCAGGAATAAGCTCAAACTTATTATATATCTCATCAGCCATTACATCTACATCTACCAAGCCCTCTGTATGAGCTAAGATATCAGCTGATTTCATAGCCAATTTTCGTGAGCCTTCGATATTGTCACCATGTACCTCTACAACGATAGATGCGAGTGTAGGAGGACCTGCTGGCTGTTCTATAAACTTAACAGTAGTTTTTGGTACTAGTGGCTCACATCGCTGTTTTACTATAGGACGCAGTCGCTGTACCATCAAAAAGGATGGCTCATCACGATGATGTTTATCCGTGAGATTTACAGATATCTCTGATACATTTTCACTATTTTTCATACCAGCACCTTTGACAAGTCCAGCATAATCTAGTGGAATACCTTGACCTAAAAAGAGTTCGAGGTTCATAACTTCTTTCTCTTTTTGCAATACCTCTATAACACACTGGTTAACTTTATTTGTCTGTTCTATAGAACTACCTGTAGGAGTATCAACATATATTGAGAAAGTATTATCACTTTTCCCTGGAAGCATCTTGGCTAGAACCATTTTTGTTGGAAACATAAGTAGAGAGGCAAAAAAGGTAAAGATTGTTAACAGTATAACTAACATTTTTTTCTTTTTGCTATCAAGAATACTATAAACAAAGTTTTCAAATTTTTTCATTATTTATCTCCTTTGTTATCATCAGAATCATCAACATGACAGCAGTGATCTGGCTTATGTAATAATCTTGAACTCAGATATGGTGTAAAGATATATGCTACAAATAGTGATGCTACGAGGGCAACAGGTACATTGTATGGAATAGGCTTCATAAATGACCCCATCATACCACCAACAAATGCCATAGGTACCATTGTCAGGATAATTGCTAGTGTTGCTACATTGGTAGGAGCCCCAATCTCATCAGTAGCCTCTACAAGTAACTCATCCATAGTCCGCTCATCTACCCCATGGGCATGCAGGTGCCTATGGATATTTTCAATAACAATAATAGCAGCATCCACCAGTAAGCCCAAGGAGAGCAAGAGGGCAAATAGTGTAATCCTGTTCATAGTTTGACCCGTTATATATGCTGTAAAAAGTGTAATCGCCAAAATAGCAGGTACTGTAAATGTAACTATCAGTGACTCTCTCCACCCCAAAGCAAAAATCAACATAACCGCAATAATAATAATAGTAATAACGAGGTGATGCATCAACTCATTAACCGCCTCATTCGCACGATTACCATAGTTTCTAGTAATCAAATAACCTATTCCTGCTTTTGAGAGTTCATTTTCATAGAGTTTAAGTACTTTAACAACATCTTCAGATACAAAAACCGCATTGGTCGCTGCGAGCTTGGCTACAGTCATAGTAATCTGTTTTTTGATTGGAAGCATCTCAGAGGCATTATCCTCAGCTTTATATTTTATCTGTGCATCTTGGAAGTTTTGGAAATCTACACCATTTGTCACTGTTGCTACATCTTTAAGATAGATTGGTGAGCCCATATATTGTGCTACAATCACATTCTCTACATCATCAACACTCTCAATAGCATTTTTAACACCAAAGATAACAAGATTTTTGTTTTTTGTTCGTCCTTTCACATCTGGTACATCTACTGCTACAGACTGGATAGCCTTCATCAACTGTCCCATAGAGAGATGATATGCAGAGAGTTTCCCCATATCTACTTGCACATTGAACTGAGCTTTATGAGCTCCTTTGAGAGTGGTCTTCGCTACATTATCTATAGCATTGATTTTTTGCTGTATCTTTCGTACATTATCGAAAAGTGTTACATCATCAACCTCTCTCCCCTCTTTTGGGTAGAAAGCAATAGTTACAATAGGGATATCAATATCAATATCAAAAGGTTTAATCAAAGGTTGCATAACACCTTTTGGCATCTTGTCCATATTTTGCATAACTTTATCATAAAGCTTTAGATTAGAGTCTTCTCTATTCTCACCAATATAATACATGACATTGACTACACCATAGTTCTCCATAGCCATGCCATAGACATGTTCTATCCCTCGAACCTCACGAAGTTTCCGTTCAAGTGGATTGACAATAACATTCTCTATCTCTTTTGGTGATGCCCCTGGCATGACTACTACAATAGCACCCCCACTAATAGCAATTTGTGGGTCTTCTTCTCTAGGCATTACCTCAAGAGCTAAATAGCCCATAATAAGTAAAAAAGCCCCAAGAAGTGCGGTAAGTGGATTTTGTATAAATCCCTTTGCCAATACACCAGCATAGTCGGTTACCTGATATTCAGTTTTCTCTTTCATCATTTATCCATTATAATTGAATCATAATTTTGGCATACATTCCTGGATATACAGAGTATCCCTTCATGTCAAATTTGATTTTGATTTTAAATTTATGTGTCATTGGGTTAGAGCTAGGAATAATAGAACTTATCACACCTGTTGTTGTATACCCTAGTGATGGAACTACTATATCTACAACTTTGTTTAATGAGATATTTTTCAAGTCAGTTTCACTAATCTGAGCTACAATCTTTAGATTACTCAAATCAGTCAAGATAAGTGCTGGCATACCAGGTATAGCCATTTCACCTTCATTCAATTTCTTAGCAACGATAACACCATCATTGGGAGCTACAATTTTTAGATAATTATATTGATTGAGAACTTCATCTTTTTTTGCCAATGCTTGATTGACTTGCTCTTTGGCTATCTTTATCATATCTTTCATATTTTTAGCACCAAGCTCTAGTTGTTCAAGCTCATATTTAGATACCATTTTCTTTTGGTAGAGTCTTTTGTATCGTGCTAGGTTAGTCACAACATTATCATATTGACTTCTATTCATCTGTAGTGCGAGTCGTGCTTGAGAGATAGCAAGATCAACTTGTCTCTCTGCTGATTCTATCTCTTTGGAATCTATCTCATAAAGAAGTTGTCCTTTTTCTACGATATCCCCTTCACTTACTAACATATTTTTGACAAACCCCATATAGCGGCTTGTCATCATTTTTTGATTGTCAGAGACAACACTTCCACTTAGTTCCAACTCTACAGCACCCAATAGTGATGCCCAAATCGTTGTTATGACTAGAACGGTTTTTTTCATTTTACTCTCCTGGATTCAAGATGCTATTGAGTTCAAACACCTTGCTATTTCGTTTATTTCTTACTGTTTGTAACTTTAAAAGAACTTCGAGTTGTTTAGACTGTTTGATTAAAACATCACTAATAGATACAACACCCTCTTTATATCGCTCACGATAGCTTTCATAAACTTTTGTTGCAAATTCAAGTTGTTTTTCATAACTTGTAAGATCAGAATCCAAACTCCAAGCTTCTGTATTAAGTTGTTTTACTTTCAGTGCTATACCTTTTTTTGCTAACTCAACTTGTGACTGTACTTGTAAGTTTTTGACTTTTGCTTTTTCAATGTTTGCTTTATCAATACCACCATTAAAGAGGTTCATACTTACCTGAACACCAACTGTATAGCTATCTTTATCAGAGAATTCATTCAAAAACTCATCATCTGAACTTCCATACTCACCAAAAGCTCCAACCGTTGGAAGATAATTAGCCTCTTCTGCATTGATTGCCATTTGACTTATCTCTAAACCAAGTTCTGCTTTGCGAATATCAATATTATTATGATATATATCTGCTAAGTTAACTTTTGGTATTGATGGTAACTCTTTGAAGGCTTTTATTGAGTCTACATCTTGATTTAATAAAAAAGATAGAAATTGATAAGCTAATATCCTGTTTAGTTTTGCTTGGTTATAGAGGTTATCAGCCTCTGCTTTTCGTGCTGCTACTTCTAGTACATCAATATCCTGAGCATAGCCCTCTTTTTTCATTGATTTTACAATACCCTCAAGTTTATTTATATTATTGATTATTTTTTGAAGATTATAGATATAGTTATCAACTAAAGAGATATCATAGTAGGTCTTTTTTACTTGGAAAATTTTTGCATTATGGAGTTTTTTTGTATCTAGTTGACTCATCTTATGCATAGCACGCATGATATTTCCATACTCTGTTAACTTACCACCTGTATAGAGAGGTATTTGATAACTTATCTTTGTTTGGTAGTGGTTACGAGCATCTGGAAAATTTAAATCACTTGGTTCTTGAGCTAGCATCTGTTCTTGACTTGAGGGATCAGACATCATTTGGGTAAATGTAGCAAAATCACCCCCTGACATCTGCATCATACCACCTATACCACCTAGAAAGTCACTAAAGCCAAAATCACCAAAGTTTGCTTCTCTACTTTGTAGCTTAAAGCCAAAAGCATTGAGTGCATCATTGGAACGAATTGCATTGAGTGTGAGATCAAGCTTTCCATAATGTAGTCCCTCTACAGCCTCAGTTTCATGAATCTTCATCTGCTCTTCAAAACGGGAAACTTTGAGTTCAAGGTTGTCTTCATTGACCATCTTAAGAGCTTGATTGAGTGGTAAATTTTGTAAGCCTGCAAAAAGTGGTACTACTGTTAATAGAGCCACAGTTACATAGTTCTTCATAATCATAGAGTGTTACTCCTTTGAAATAATAGAAATCTGTATTATAAATTGACAGAAAGTTTTATTTTGGAAATGGTTATATTATAGTGAATATCATGTTAAATTATGATTAATTGAGTAGAGTAGCCCACTACCTAAAGGTAGTAGGTATAGAAGTGTAAAAATTACAGGTTAGCATAACTGACACTAATACAAGCATCAAGTTCAGATAGTGCAGTGATAATCTCTTTGGTTATAGCACCATCCACACGGACAACTGCTAAAGCCTTACCTTTATTATCTCTTCCTAAACGGAAATCTGAGATATTTAATTTGTGACTAGCAAGAATGTGACCTACATCACCAATAACTCCTGGTTCATCACTATTTCTGAAGAATATCATATTTCCTTTAGGTTCAACATCCATATCATATTCATCAATCTCTATAATTCTCTGTACATTCTCATCAAAAACAGTACCAGCTATTGTAATAGTACTATTTTGAGTTGTTAATTTCAACTTGATTTTATTAGTAAAACCACTTGTATTTGGTACGACATCTGTGCTAATCTCAATACCTCGATCTTTTGCCACAAACTCAGCATTTACATAATTAATCTGATCACCTAGAGACTCTCTCAATACACCAACTGTAGCGAAAGTACCCATAGACTCTATATATTCACCTATCTCTCCTTTAGCAGTAACTTTGATAGATTTGACAGCACTCTTAGTAACTTGAGCACTTAGGTGACCCATTTTTTGCATTAACTCCAAGAAAGGGCGTACATAATCAGGTAGCTCATTCTCTTTTATAGGAAGATTTAGAGCATTGGGAAATGCTACACCTCTAGCTGCATCAATAGCTTGTTGTGCTGCTTGTTGTGCAATATTTCTCTGTGACTCTTTTGTATTTGCACCCAAGTGTGGAGTAAGCGTAACATTGTCTAAATCCAAAAGAGGATGGTCTGTCGCTGGCTCTTTGTTGAACACATCTATACCTGCCATAGCAATCTTACCAGATTTTAGACCCTCTACGAGAGCCTCTTCATCATAAAGTCCACCTCTTGCACAGTTAATAAGTACAACACCATCTTTCATCTTGGCGATCTCTTCTTTGCCAATCATCCCAATAGTTTCACCATTTTTTGGTGTATGTATAGTAATAATATCACAAGCTAAAATATCATCAAAATTTTGAGTATAAGCGATATCAAGATTTGTGGCTTTGCTAGGATCAATATATGGGTCATACGCAAGAACATCCATCTCAAATGCTTTACTACGACTACCTACACGAGAACCAATATTACCAAAACCAATAATACCAAGCTTTTTATCTTTTAACTCTGTACCATACCAATCTTGTCTTCTCCATACTCTATCTTGCTTAAGATTATTGTGAGCATATGGAAACTTTCTAACACAAGAGAGCATGTGTGTCATAGTCAACTCAACAGCTGCTATAGTATTAGCTGTAGGTACATTCATAACAACTATACCTTGTTTACTACAACCATCTATATCAACATTATCAACACCTACACCAGCACGAACAATCGCTTTGACTTTTGTAGCATTCTCAAGAAATTTATCATCTACATCTGTAGAACTTCTAGTGATAGCAACATCAGCTTTTGAGATAATCTCAGAAATAAGTTTATCTTTTGGTTCATCAGCTGCATTGATCATTTCAATCCCTGCATCCTGAGCTAATAAGTCTAATCCCGTTTGGTGAATATGGTCACACACAACAACTGTAATCTTTGACATTAAAGAGCCTCTTTCTTCACTAATATGACTTAATTATTTAAATTTACCTTGCAATGCATCACCTAAAGTCATGCTATCATCTTGATCCAAGTTCAATTGATTCATTGCATCTCTCTCTTCTTGTCTCTCAAGTCTTTTGACTGATACTCTGATACGATCATTGTTAGAATCGATAAATGAAATAACCGCTCTAATCTCTTGACCTTTTTCTATCTCGTCTGGTTTGAGTGGATGAAGATCTTCTGTTCTGATAAGAGCATCTACATTGTCTGTAAGTGAGATAAATACACCGAAGTCTTTTTGATCTTTTACTGTACCTGTAACAATATCACCTACTTTATGACTATCTGTAAATGCTTTCACTGGTGAATCTTCAAGAGCTTTTTTGCTCAATGAAATTTTACCTGCATCTTTATCAATCTTGATAATCTTCACTTCTACTTCATCACCAGATTTAAGAACATCTTTAGCATTTTGTGATTTATCCCATGAGATCTCTTGATTGTGAAGGAGACCCTCTACACTGTCAATTTTAACAAATGCACCAAAGTCAGTCAATGAAGATACAGTACCTGTAACAACTTCACCTACTTTATGAGCAGCTGTAAATGCATCCATTGGTTTAGGGAGAAGTGTTTTAAGGCTTACTCTGAGTCTTCTACCCTCTTTATCTATTTCGATAACTTCAACATTAATCTCTTCATTGATTGTCAAATAATCTTTTGGATGTTTAACATTTTTATCCCAAGATACTTCAGATACATGTAAGAATGCTTCAAGATCTTCACCAAGGTCAACAAATACACCATAAGGTTCAATGTTACTAATAGTAGCAGTTACAGTATCACCAACACCAATAATACTATCGATATCTTTCCAAGGATCTGGATTAGCATCTTTTACTGAGAGTGAAAGGTGTCTTTTTTTCTTGTCATAATCAAGAGCAACAACATTGATATGATCACCCTCTTCAAAGTATTTAGATGGATTAACAGGACCTTTGTGTGAAATTTGTGAATAATGAACTAGACCATCCATACCACCAACATCAACAAACATACCATAGCTAGTTATTTTTTTGATAACACCCTCTACTACATCTTTACTCTCAAGTAGCGTATCAACAATCTCTTGTACTCTTGCTTTATCTCTCTCTATCAACTCTTTACGGGAGATAACAACAGAACTCTTATCTTTATCTACTTTTACGATTACAGCTTTGACTTTCTTACCGATTGGGTCAATTTTTGAACTAAGGTATGAGAGTGTTCTTGGCATAAAGAACTCTAAACCTTCACAGTCAACAACATATCCACCTTTGTTTTTCTTACTTACTACACCTTCGATGATATACTCTTGCTCGTCATCATATTCAGCTATAAATTCATTAAGTGCTGTTCTCTTTTTCGCCATATCGTGAGAAACCATTGGTCTTTCACCTCTGTTACCTGTAACAACAACATCTATTGTATCACCCTCTTTGAAGATCATAACACCATCTTCATCTTTGAGTTGTTCGATAGGCAAAAATGCTTCATTTTTTCTACCAATGTCAATAATTGCTTGCTCTTCTTCTTCAACAATCTTAACAATAACACCCTCTACCAAGTCACTCTTTGAGTCTGATTTTTTGAACGATTCCTCAAGCATCGCCTCAAAATCTACATCTTCTATTTCGATATCTTCGAACTTCATACTAGCACATCCTTATGTTAAACCTATTTTGGGTGCTATTATACCTTTTTATATTTAAACCCGAATTATTCATTAGGATTATTGATAACAGCATGTTTCCATATGACGAGAATTGTGTCAGATATAGTAGATTAAGTTATTCAATTTATTGCTGTACACAGTGTTTATACTTTTATTTAGGATGTTAAGAACATATAATAAGAAGTCTCTATAGGATTTTTATTTATTGTATACTTTGGGCTTATCAGTGACAAGGTAATATCCAAAATATCTGTAACACAAGGGTGTTATCTCTTCATAACACCTTTATATAATGTTGGAAAAACTACAAAAAGAGACCCTAAAGTCTCTCAGGCATCTCATCTTTAAACGCTATCTTCTCAGCTTGAGCTAGTATATCTATCGCACCATCAGCTATCATCTGCTCTGCTAAGAGCTTACCTAGTTCATCTGCTTCACTAACAGTAGCACTTAGACTCTTCTCTATAATATTTGTACCATCTGGGTAACCTAACATCGCTTTGATGCTTATAGTATCTCCACTGATTACAGCATTGACAGCTACAGGAGCGGAGCAACCTGCTCCTATCTTGGCTACAAAATCTCTCTCTAGTTTTGTACAGAGATAACTATCAGCATCGTTGAGACTCATAGCAACCTCTCTCATCAACTCATTGTCACTTACTATCTCAATACCTAGAGCAGCTTGTCCCATAGGAGGAATCATAAAATCAAGCTTCTCTACAAAAGGAATATCTTTGAGTAAATCAAGTCTCGCTAAACCTATATAAGCCAATATGATAGCATCATACTGTCCTTCTGATAGTTTTCTCAAACGAGTATTGACATTGCCTCGTAGGTCTTTAACTGTTAGGTCTGGTCTCTGCTGTAGTATCTGCATGCGTCTTCTCAGACTTGTTGTACCTACTACTGCACCCTGTGGAAGCTCAGATAAGCTGGCATATTTATGAGATAATAACACATCACTTTGATCTTGTCTCTGTGTGATAGCTACCAACTCCAATCCATCAGGGATATAAGTAGGAACATCTTTGAGAGAGTGTACTGCTAAGTCAGCATTTCCCGCTAACATCTCATCTTCTAATTCTTTGGTAAAGTGTCCTTTACCACCTACTAGAGCTAAAGGTTTATCAAGGATTTTATCACCTTTGCTTGTAATTTCATTGAGTTCTACTGAAAGTTCTGGAAAACTTTTTTCAATACGAGCTTTGATATGATAGGCTTGCCAGAGAGCTAGATTACTAGCTCTAGTTGCAATAACTAATTTTTTCACTATCTCATCTTAAGGCATAAATGATTTGAATTTATTACGCATCTTATCCCACTCACCATCGAAATAGATTGTAGGTGTACCAGTTACCATCATTTTGATAGCTTTATCTTCATCAGCCTTAATTGCATCTCTCACTGCTTTTTTATCAATCTCTGCTTTTGTTACTACAAAACCACTATGTTTTTTAACAGCTGCCAATACTTTGTCAGCATTTGTCTCTATAGCATCAATCTTTAATGAATAGAGTTTGTGTACAATGTCATTTTTTCCTTTATGCTGTGCCACATGCATCACACGAGTCAATATCTCTGATACTGGGTGTATACGCAGTAGTGGGAGGTGATAGTAGTAGAGAGCGAAAGTATCAGGATTCTCTTTGGCTGCTTTCATCATCTCTGGGACTATCTCCATACAGTATGGACATTGTGGATCAGAGAATACCACTATCTTATGTTTCGCATGTGGATTACCAAATAACAAATGTTCTTTGTTATAAAAATCTTTAGTAATAGAAGGCTTAAACTCATTTGCATAGTTTTTGTTCTTCTTGAGATTCATCAACACTGGAGTCATCAAATCACCTTTGACAAAAACAGTTTGAGGTACAGAGATCTCTTTCTGATCTTTTTTATCTTTAGCTTGTACCTCAAGTTTCATATTAGTTAGATAGACTTCCCAACCACCTTCATCTTTCATTACTTTTTTATCAACAATCTCTGTCCCGATAACTTTTACAGCAGGGTTCTTTACAATAAATTTTTTAAAATATTTCGTAAGCTCAGCCTCACTTACTCCAGCATTAAGAACGGCTGTTATCGCTATAGTACTCATCAATAATTTCGACATCAATGACATCATCATCTCCTTTTTGGTTAAAATTTGGTTTTTCTGGTGTTACTTTCGCAACCAGTTGTAAATATATAGTATAGAGTAGTGCTAATACTCCAACGGTATCACTTAAAATACCTGGAATTATCAACATAATAGAACCTAACAAATATGCCATACTGGCATTTTGAAAACTTTGTAGATCAAGCTTGCCTTTTGATACATTATTTAAACTACC
>Ga0193965_1000466_pt1 | contig 12814 bp, 13 predicted proteins | sample FB_8_MG_FD_140330 | JGI IMG/M metagenome (GOLD analysis project Ga0193965, IMG submission 140330) | Microbial mat bacterial communities from the Broadkill River, Lewes, Delaware, United States - FB_8_MG | ecosystem: Environmental > Aquatic > Freshwater > River > Microbial mats | place: USA... | reverse complement strand
CTATATCTATCATCTTTTTTTACAATCTCTTCTAGCTCTTTTCTTATCTCATTACTTAGTTCTATTTTTACTCTTTTCATACTGAGTATTATATCTAGTGTTTTATTGTTTTGGGGTACTTATCTGCATAAGTAAAAAAATCCAAATCTTCACTCTTGCGATGACAAAGATAAAGAGCCAACGCTGAACCACCCACGAGTACATATTTATCAAGAAAACGGCACTCTTGTATCATTTTAAGCAAAAGTGCTTGGGTATTAGGAAGCAAACATTCTAAGTTTTTCAAGTCGTGCATTTTTGACCTCCTTAAAGTAGCTACTCTCTACATCCATACCAAAAAAGAGCCGTGCCAACATCAAATTGAGCTTGATAAATCGCTTATCATCCTTTAGCCTCTCTTCCCATACTCTCTTAATAGCATCTTTTTCATACAACTTAAAAGCAACTACCAAATCATCAAAATCCCCGTACTTTAAAAGATATTCCAAAAAGAGCTTATCTCCTGCCTCTTCATAACTCAACTCTTTGGAGTAAGACCAAAAAATGCCTTTGTTTTTGAGTTTATTAAATAGTTGTTGTTTGGTCATTGCGCAGCCTCCTTTTACTCTATTGTACCATATTTTTACAACACTCTATCCGTAATGTATCGTTCACCCTGAGCTTGTCGAAGGGTATTAAATTGTATGTACTTCGACAAGCTCAGCATGAACGGCTAAAAGTTCACTTTTGAATAATTATCTTGGTTGTTGAAGTTTAACAATCATTTTTTGGTATGATTGAGTACTATGTTTATCAATAAATTTTACTCTATCTTGAATCTCTTTATAATGTTTTTCAAAGTCTCTTTCAAAAGTTGCTTTCGATAAGATTAAATCATGTATTATTTGCGTTAAGTATTTCAATATTTGATATTTTTTTTCTAAAGTGATAATATTTTCATTATTTATATTGATTAAATTTTGGTTTTGAATAATACTTCCATTCTCTTTTAGCTGGTGAATCCAAAGTCCATGTGCAAGTTTATTACGAACTTCAATAATTGATTGTAAATATTTTTCCACAGTGTTTAGAAGATTTTCATATTTACTAAATTTATCATCACCTAAATTATTAGCTGTTAACTCTACACCTATATAAATTTGATAATGTTTTCTAAAGGCAAGTTCGATAATAGTTTTCCATTGCTCAATTTTGTGCTTATTTAATGCTAACAATTTAAGCTCTAATACACTAATTAATTTTTGTTTTGATCTAGGATGATATTCATTAAGCAATTTAAAAAATCTTGCTTCTGACCAAATACCTAATTGTAATATCAACAGTCTTATTGTAGCATTAAAATGTTTGGTTGTTTGTTGTTTTTTAGAAATTTTATTCTTTGCTATATTGAAAGTATCTTTTATTGAATATTCTATAGATTGTAAATTTTCTACATATGCTGCATAAGTAGCTTCTTGCGAATTAGTATTATTCATAATTTTTACCTATCTGCTATCTCTAAAAAATATAAATTATATATTCTTTAGAGATAGAGGAATCGAACCTCTATTTATCCACTTAGATTAAACTAAGCTTCTCCTCTTACTATTGCTAATAAGTGTGCTTCACCCTTACACCATCTCTCAAGTGAAATTATACCACTTATTTTGTTATACTGTCTGTACAGTATACTCGATATGTAATTCTAGTGCATTAATTACTCGTTCTAAAGCATGTTCAACATCTACTTTTTTACCATCTCGTATGTGTCTTACTCTCATATGACAATACATATTATTATAACCACCAAATGGTTTTATAGGAAAAATATCGTATCCTTTTAAATCCTCAAACACTTCCGTACAATGATGATCTGTATCTTTACCATTTAAACTTATTTTATAATATCTTGCCAAAATTTATTCCTTTTGTATATTTATTGCCTATGTTATCTCAAATACCTCTTCAAATTCACCTCTCTTGTCATTGCTGAAATCTCCAATAGCGTTTCATTGATGTTTGCTTTGCCTTTGCCACTAGAGTTAAGCCAATCAAGCACCTCTTTGAGATGCCAAATAGAGGGGTTTCCAATATGTATCGGTGTGGGGATAGAGAGAGAATTATCAAAGAGCTTTCGGGTATATTGTCGTGAATGCCCAAGGATAGTGGATATATCGGTGATACTCACAATATCGGGGTTTGCTTCTACGAGTGAGGCGTTGGGGATAGCCTTTTTCACATCATCAATGGCACTTTTGATTGCATTGGATGCGGTTTGGGCTTCTCTACTAAAGGATAGTGAAATCATTCCTAGCTTACCACTACTAATCGTGGCATCATCACAGCCATTTTCAAATAAGCTATCGATATAACTTTGGGCATTATCACTACTACTAGGCAGTTTAAAAATCAATTCAAAATCAAACGCTCTCATTTAGCTCTCCTTTTTATCTTTGTAGATACATTTATCGACAATCTTTTTTAACTGTTTGGCATGGTTTTGAGCATTTTTGGGTGTACTCCAAATGCTTGTGGTACAGTAGAGACCATTCCAACACTTTGTATCATTGGTGGCACACTTCATCACACCCCATGCATGAGATTTGCTTCTATTGTGTACTTCGACAATCCAGCCATACTTTTCAGCGTATTGAAGAGCCTCTTCTATCTCTTTGGATTTATGTTTTTTCCTTGCCAATGGTGAAGCACCTTTATAAAATAAATAGATTATATCAGATAAACAAAGAGGTTGTCAAGTGACAACTTAACTGCACCATCACTTCGCCTTAAAAATATATAATGTATCATACCCAAATTTCACTAAAACATTCTCCAAATAACAAAAGTGTAAACGCCTATAAACATTTACACTTTGAGCTTTAAAGCAAAAGTGTATATAATTGTAAATGATTATAAACATTTACAGTTGGATAGTATGATGCTAAAAAAGATAAAACTCTACCAAGATAGACTTGCCAAGACGATTAAAACGACCTATCGCCGTTATCTATTTGATGAAATAGAGTTTGATGATAAGATGATAGCCATTTTTGGAGCTAGGGGTGTGGGTAAGACGACGCTCCTCTTTCAATATCTCCAAGCGTTACAAAATCAAAACAAAAAGGCTCTCTATATTTCGCTTGATTATCCCTTTTTGAGTGGGGTGGATTTGATTGAGTTGGTGGAGGAGTTTGTGAGTAATGGGGGTGAGTATCTGCTCCTTGATGAAGTACATCGCTATGAGGAGTTTAGCAGTTATCTCAAAACCATCTACGACCTCTTTGATATTCGTGTACTCTTTACAAGCAGTAGTGCCACCTCTATCCTCAATGCCAAAAGTGACCTCAGTCGCCGTGTGACGCTCTATAGGTTGCATGGATTTTCATTTCGAGAGTATCTGGAGCTCAAACATACACTGAGCTTAAAGAGCTACAGCATTGATGAGATTCTAAGCAATCATCTTAAACTTGCTAAAACAGTCGAGAAGCTTGATATTTTAAAAGAGTTTGGAGAGTATCTTAAAACAGGCTACTATCCTTTTTATTTTGATAAACAAAGCTCATACTATCAAAATCTGCTCAATACCATTAACCTTACCATCGATTTGGATTTGACTTCACTTGGACTCATTGAGCAAAAATATACCTATAAGCTCAAAAAATTGCTTGAAGTTATATGCCAAAACAAACCCTTTGAGGTCAATTACAGCAAAATTGCCACCATGGCAGAGATTAGCCGTGTCAAGCTCTATGACTATATTCAATACCTTAATGATGGAGAGATGATACTACTTGTTGAAGAGCCCTTAAGTGGTATCAAAAAAGTGCAAAAACCAGCCAAAATCTATCTAAACAATACCAATCTACTCTATGCTTATTGCAATACCAATGAAATTGGCACAGTAAGAGAGACCTTTTTTGCCAATCAGGTAGCCTACAAAACTTCACTTAGTATCTCAAAAGTAGGTGATTTTGTTATCAACAGTCGCTACACCATTGAAGTAGGCGGCAAAAATAAATCGTTTGAGCAGAATAAAGAGCTAAAGCAGAGCTTTGTAGCAGCCGATGATATAGAGGTAGGAGTGGGCAATAAAATCCCACTTTGGCTCTTTGGGTTTTTGTATTAGAGGTTATTTCCCCATCTTGGCTATATACTCCGCCAATGCTTCCAACTCTTCAGGTTCCATTCCATCGACTTGTGTAGTCATAAGTCGCCCCATCCCTGCTGTATCAAGCTCGCCTGCTTGGTAGCCTTGCAGTTTTGTGAGGGTTGTGTTGTAGTCTGATCCTGCAATGATAGGGCTTTTGTTGAGTGCTGGAGTTTTGCCATCACTTCCATGACACCCTGCACACTTTTTATAGAGTTTTTCGACATCAATGTTTATTGTGCTATTGTTATCAAGAAGTTGATTTGTTTTTGTTTTGATAGTATCAACCAAGCTTGAAGCCTCCTCTTTGGTCTTATCAATCAATGAGGTAGCACTCTTTTGGGCATCATTGGCTATCTCTTTGGTGCTATTGGTCAAGTCACCTAAAAGATCCGTTGCTTTATCGCTGATACTTTTATTGGCTTCAACGGTTGCGTTGGTGGCATTACTCTCAACTCCATAGCTTAAACTTAATGCGATGAGTGATATTATTAAACTCTTTTTCATATTACAAACTCCTCTTTCAATCAAAATGTATCTATTATACTAAATTTTTTTTGGGTTTTTTATTAGTTTACCCTCTAATATATCACTCCAGAGTGTCATACGACTCCACTCCTTTTGAATTTGAGCTGAGAACTCAATATCCCCTAGATCAATCTTGCCCATACGCTGGCTATTGGCATCTTCTTTGAAGCTCTGTGCATAGCCTGTGTCGGTCTCATGCACAATAATACTATGCACTTCTACGCCACGTTCACCATTGACCATAATAGTACTATCAATTACCTTTTGCACTATCAAAAAGATCACCCGTGAAAACTGCTCTGCCGAAGGACTTACTGGCAGTATAATCCATCTTTTAGAGTGTTTTTTCATATCCTCTATATACTCGCTACTATCTTTACTCCAAAGTGTCACCGAGTGATCAAAGGCATCGATAAACTCTTTGATGGTGAGTTTGGTTAGCCCAAAATCGTAGATCATCTGAGCCTCATCAAGGTAGCTTGATTGCAAAAGTACCTCGACTTTATAAGAGTGCCCATGAAGGCTTAGTGAACAGCGTTGGGTGCTACAGTTGCGTACAATATGGGCATTTTCAAATTTAAACAATTTGCGTATTATCATTATGTATCTTTCCTAGAAATTTATTTGCTAAAATATCTAACTTTCCCTAAATTTACTGACTCTTTGGATTATAGTATGATGGATTTTTTTGATTCATTTGTTATAATAGCTACAATACATTAATAACAAAAGAGTAATAAGGAGGAGAGTTGATGCAAAGTGTTCCTGATTATGAGAAACTAGGACTTTTTTATTTGGGTAAAGAGGTGGATGTCAAATCCCAAGAGCTAAGTGATGATTTGTTGCTTTATAAAAACAGAGACCTCACCACCCACGCAGCCATTATTGGTATGACGGGTAGCGGTAAGACAGGTTTGGGGATCGATATCATCGAAGAGGCTGCCATTGATGGGATCCCCTCTCTTATTATTGATCCCAAAGGGGATATGGGGAACTTGCTACTACAGTTTGAAAACCTTGATGCTAGTGAGTTTGAGCCATGGATTGACCCTCAAGAGGCGGAGCAAAAGGGGATGGATGTCCCAAGCTATGCTCAAAAGAGTGCCAAGATGTGGGAAGAGGGGATTGCTAGTTGGCATCAAGATAAAACACGCATTAAAAAGTTAAAAGAGAGTTGTGATTTTTCAATCTATACGCCAGGGAGTTCAGCAGGGCTTTCGCTCTCGATTCTAAGCAGTTTTGAAGCCCCTTCGCAAGAGGTTATTGGTGATGTCGATACCTTTAATGCTTTGGTTGATTCCACCATCACCTCACTCTTGGCACTCATTGATATCGATGCCAATCCGCTCTCAAGCCGTGAGTATCTGCTAATCTCCAACATATTGGCACACTTTTGGAAACAGGGAGTGAGCCTAAGTATGGAGGAGCTTATTGGATACATTACTAATCCTCCTTTTAATAAAGTAGGGGTGATGGATCTAGCCAACTTCTACCCTCAAAAAGATCGCTTGGCTCTAGCAATGCTGCTGAATAACGTTATCGCCTCTCCTACCTTTGCGAGTTGGACCCAAGGTGAACCCCTTGATATTCAAAACCTGCTCTATACGGAGGATGCCAAGCCAAGAGTGACGATTCTCTCTATCTCGCATCTTAATGACCAAGAGCGGATGTTCTTTGTCACATTGCTACTTAATAAATACATTGCATGGATGCGAAATCAAAGCGGTACAAGTTCTCTACGGGCTCTACTCTATATGGATGAGGTCTTTGGCTTTTTCCCTGCTACCTCCAAGCCACCGTCAAAAGAGCCGATGTTATTATTGCTTAAACAAGCCCGTGCCTTTGGTGTGGGGGTAATTTTGGCAACTCAAAACCCAATCGATATTGACTATAAAGGGCTATCCAATATTGGTTCGTGGTTTATTGGGCGACTCCAAACCAAACAAGACAGAAATCGACTTATCGATGGATTGATTCAAAACGATACCACAACCTTTGATAAAAAGACCATTGAAGAGCTGCTTTCAAGTATCAAAAGCCGAACCTTTCTATTTAAAAGTGCCAAAAGTGATGCCCTCAAACTCTTCTCTACCCGTTGGGTGCTCTCCTACCTTCGTGGGCCTATATCCATTAATGAGATTCGCATCCTAATGGAGGCAAAAAAAGCACTCCACCAAGAGGAGTTTGCCAATAAAGTAGTTGGTAATGTTCATGGTGATCTTTCGACTCAACCCATACTCTCCGAAGATATTCCTACCCTCTTTTACAATGAAACCCCTCACGGTGAAGAGGTTAAGTTTGAGCCCTATCTACTAGCCAAAGGGGGTGTGGGCTTTTACGATAAGCGACGTGGCGTGGACGAAAAAGAGTCAATGGCTCTTGAACTCTATTTGGATGAAGATTTTGGTGACCCCAAATGGGATGAAGCGTATGAAAATGAAGACGACACTACTCGATACGATAGAAAAGCTCCTATGAAGTCACTCTTTTACTCCCTCCCCCAAGCAATCTCCGAGGCACGCAATCTAAGGGATATCGAAAAAGATTTTTCTGACTATCTCTATCGAAATAAGCAGTATGAACTCTACCAAGTTGATGAGCTTAATCTTGAATCTAAGGCGGGTGAGAGTATGCAGAGTTTTAAAATTCGCATCAAAGATACGCTTCAAGAGCAAAAAGAGGAAGCCATTGAGAAGCTTAAAGAGAAGTTTGGCAAAGAGGAAGAACGCCTACAAAGATCCTATAAAAGAGCAGTAGAACGCCTAGAAAAAGAAGAAGAGGATATGAGTACCAAGAAGACCGATACCATTTTGAGCTTTGGTCTTACTATCCTTGATGCTTTTATGGGGCGTAAAACGGTGAAACGTTCAACAACTGCCAAAGCTGCCAATGCCTTTAAGAAGGCAGGTTCACTCTATCGTGAGAAAAAGGATGTAGAGAGTGCTCAAGAGGAGGTAGTAGAGATTGAATCCAAGATGAAAGAGCTTGGCGAGGAGTTGCAAAGAGAGATTGATCAACTCTCCACTCAGTTTGATAGCGACAACTATAAGGTAGAGAGCTTCTTTATCAAGCCACGACGCAGTGATATTTTTGATATAGAGGTCTCACTGCTGTGGAAAAGTAGATAAAATCCTCTCACTCCATAAGAGTGAGTGAGGGTTTAGCGAGATAGAAGCCCTGTGCGTAATCAATCCCTAGTGATTTAACGACATCATAGACCTCTTTGGAGTGAACATACTCTGCAACGGTCTTCATGCCTAACTTTTGAGCAAAAGCTACAATGGTCTCTACAACAACCCTAGCATTGGAGTCGTGATCGATATTTTTAATCAATGATCCGTCAATTTTAAGAATATCGGCATTGATTTTGGTAATGTACTCAAAATTGGCAAAGCCACTCCCAAAATCATCAATAGCGATCTTCATCCCCAATGATTTGGTGCGATCGATAAACTCTCTGATCTCTTTAGATTCAACAATCTCTACCGTTTCGAGTATCTCTATGGTAATCTTATGATATAGATCATACGTTTGCAACTGTGTGCATAAAAAGTCATTGATATCACTATCAAGTATATCTTCAATGGTGAGATTGATAGAAAATCGGCTGTCGGTTTTGGCAAAGAGTTCAAAAGTTTGTTGAATCACCATCTTCACAAAGTCATTTGAGAGGTGAATATAGGGAAGTATGGGCAAAAATTCACTGGGCATCAACATCTCATTGGTAGTGATACAAAAGCGAGCCAAAGCTTCATACGAGTAGACCTCACCGCTTTGAATATCGTAAATGGGCTGATAGTACATACAGAGTCGATTCTCTTGGATTGCCTCACGAACCCCAAGGGCTAAGCTCATACTGTCTTGAATCACCTTTTTATTCTCTTTTTCAATATCTTCATAGAATATATACTGTTTATGGATCAATTTTGCATGGTTAGCCGATATATCAGCGTGGCGCATCGAGACACCATCACCAATTATCTTTGCCACCCCCATGGTAGCGGTATAAGCTATTTTGATATTTTGGTAGTTAAAGAGCATCATTTTAAGTTCATGCGAAACAGAGTGAACCAATTGACGAATATCGACATTGGTATCTGTTAAAATCAAAACAAACTCATCAGAGGGAAGCTTATAGAGAATGCCAATATTCTCAAATTTCGAGCGAAGATAGGATGCAAACTCTTCAATCAACATATCTCCTGCTTTGAAACCGTAGAAGTAGTTGATTCGTGAAAAGCGGTCGATATTAAAGAGAATGAGATATTTATCTTTATAAAGTACAAGCTCTTCAAGGAGTTTGATACGATTGGGCATATTGGTATTTTCATCGTAGTAGATATTGCGTTTGATATCTTCTTCTTGCTTGACGACTTTGGTCTCAAGTGAATTGTTAATTTTATCTAAATCTCTACTCGTGGCATTTGCCAATGTGAGCAGAGCCTTAAGGATATTGGTTTTGTTATCAAGTTGTAGACAATCATTTTGGCAAGTATCAGCTTTTTGTAGAGGTTTCTCACTTAAAGCAATGTAGCGGTTGGATTGATTGAGCAGGTATTGATTGTAAAACTCTCCAAAGGTAAAAAAACCGCTGGTAGGAGCAATATTTTGAAATGCTTCTAGTTCAATAGCGATATCACTCTCTAAAAAGTGCCGTCTTGCGATGCATGAGTAGATAAAGATCGACTCTATATTATTGTAATTAAGCGTTTTTGAATAGTTTTGAGAGTGCCTTATAATACTATCAAGATCACCGATTCCAAACTGTACCTTTTCACCAATATTAATATTACCTGCAAAGCTCAATGAGCCATCATCGTGTTTAGAAAGTACGGCTCGCCCAATATAACGTTTGTCCCGTTTGATAATAAGCGGAAATTCAATACCCGTATCGGGCAGATGATCTACTACATTATCCCCTAGATATTTTTTGTAAAACTCTACAGCACTCATATCATCAATCTTATAGACTCTATTGTGGACGGCTTGAGTGACCACTTTAGGTACACCTACAGGCATCCAGTCAAAGGCAAAATTTTCGACTACATTGAGGTTTTCACTGCTCAATCCAAGTGCCACAATACCACTACTCGATAGGTAGTGATTATTAAAGATAAAGGTCTCATCAAAGTTTTCATCTCTTGAGGCAAGTCCCCCTACAATAACCACACCAGGCAAGACCTTTGTGACCCCCTCTAGTAGTCGCTCCGCATTGGAGTGAAAGGCATCCACAAAAATAATCAGTACCCTAGGTTGGGATTTGCTAAAAAACTCTCCAAGCTTCATACCACTTTGGTAGTCATCATCATGATGATTGGCACTGTAGGAGAGTAGGTGGGTATCTTCAAATTGTGAAAAACTCAAAAGCGTATGAGGATTGTCAATAATCTTAGCATCAGAGATTGCCCCATCACTGCTTGAACCAATAATATGGGCTTGCATAAAGTGTTGGTTGAGTTCTTGATGAAGGAGTGTTGTTGCCTGTGTCGATGCATTGGATGAAAATATTTGAATTAAAAGTTTGGAGTTATCTACAATGGAGTGTTTGATTAAATGCTCTTCTAACTCTTGTGGATGATGAATGGTAATATTTAATGTCTTCATACTTTACCTTTTTTACTCTTTGGCAAGAACGCGTTTTATATTTTCATTTAATCTTACCAGTATTTCATAACTGATAGTACTGCAGTAGTTGGCAACTTTTTGGGCATCACTCATTATACATACTTCATCTTTATCGCTGTTTAGAGAGATAAAATCCATAGAGACTCGACCAATGATTTTGATTTTAGAATCAATCAACATATTTTTGGTCGCTCGCAGCCATCCATCACCGTATCCAATATCATAGGTTGAAACAACTTCATCTTTAGCAAGCACTCCCTCTCCACCATAACCCACTCTTGATCCTTTGCTTAAAGCCAGTGAAGATACTTTGGATGCATAGAGAGACAAGAGAGGTTTTAACGCTACTCTATCAAAAACATCAGCAAGCTCATTGTATCCATAGGCAGAGATACCAATACGCACCAAATCTTCATTGCAATAATTTTTTTGTCGCAAAGTAGCAGCAGAGTTGCATGCGTGAACCCTAAAGCGATCAAACCCATTTTGACGAATCTTCTTGAGTGCACTTTGAAAGTTTTTTTGCTGCCAAAAAAATTCGGTAGAGAGCTCATCAGCACTTTTGTAGTGGGTCATAACTCCTTTGAGATTAAGATTTTTAGATCGAATGATCTTGATTGCTTGGTCAATCTCCTCTATTGCAATACCATTACGGTGCATACCTGTATCAATTTTAAGTTCAATTTGGGCTTGATTGTTTACTTGTTCCAAAGCTTTGAGACTGTTGATAGCATAGTAAAATTTATGATTTTCAACTGTTTTATCACTCAAAATTAATACGGTTTGAAAATACTCTTCAATACCCAAAGCCTCTTGTCTGTTTTTAACAACAGCGTGCTTGATACCATACTCACTAGCCAATTGTGCCATAAGCATAAGACCATGTCCATAAGCGTTATCTTTAAGAACAATTGCAACTCTATCAACACTACCCACTTTCTCTACAAGTTGATCCAAATTATGATAAAAATTATCTCTACTAATTGTTATATAAGCCATTTCATATTATAACATATTATATCAAAACAATTGATAGTATCTTGATTTATCCAAAAAGTTATTGATTGTTTAAAGTGTAAGCAAAGAGGCAGATAATCACGCTTAAACTTTGGATACAATATATTTTCAATTGATAATAGAGGAGAGAAGATGATTAAAAAGTTAATGCTTGTAGTGTTGATACTGAGTACACTCTTACAAGCCAAAAAGCTCACCATTGCCTTGGCAGCCAATGTCAGTTATGCCATAGAGGATATTCAAAAGGCGTTTAACCAAAAGCACCCTGATATTCAATTACGTATTATTCTAGGCAGCAGCGGTAAGCTTACTGCTCAGATCAAAAATGGAGCCCCTTATGATATCTTTATGGCAGCCAATATGAAGTATCCTCAGAGTCTCTACGACAGTGCAAAGGCGATAACCAAACCTGTTGTCTACGCCCAAGGAGCACTGGCGATGCTCAGTAACAAAGAGCAGGATTTTTCCAAAGGTATCAATCTATTGATGGATAGTGCAATGCATAAGATTGCCATTGCCAATCCCAAAACCGCTCCTTATGGTAAAGCCTCCATTGATGCCTTTAAGAGTGCAAAAATATATAAGAGTATTAAAAGTAAGCTCATTTATGCCGAATCGATCTCACAGACCGTATCGTATACTATGACAGCAGCCGATATTGGATTGATTGCTGCCTCTTCTCTCTACAGTGATACGATGCAAAAGTATCAAGAGAACAGACATTGGATAGCGATTGATAGAGCACTCTATGAGCCAATAAAACAGGGCATTGTGATACTCAAACGTGCTAAAGATAATAAAGAGGCTAAAGCTTTTTATGACTTTATTCTCAGTAATGAAGCCAAAGCTATCTTAAAAAGGTATGGATATATTGTACAATGAAGCCCATCATTGCTAAAGTGAGCCATATTGAGTCCATTGAAAATCTCAATATCGTACAGCTCCAAACCCAAAATCATACACTTAGCTTGATGAGCTTGGAGTTGCCACATAATGTCAAGGTAGGTTCGCAACTGCAACTCTCAATCAAGCCCACCCATATCGCTCTTGCCAAAGATCTGCAAGGTAAAGTAAGCCACTCCAATATTCTACCTGCCAAGATTGCAACGATTGAAGAGGGTAAACTGCTAAGTGTTATCAAGCTGCATTGTGATGATTTTGAGCTTGAATCGATCATTACCACCACCATACTTAATCAGATGAAGCTTCGAGAAGGAGAAATGGTTACAATATTGATGAAAGCAAGTGATCTCTCTATTCTTGAGTTATTTGAACCTAAAATATGCAATAGAGATTAGATCACTAGCATTGATCATTGTATCTAGGGCATTTGCGAAAAATCATCGATCAACCTTTGGGTTGAATAGTTTTAATCTCTTAAACCTACAAATTTTTCTTGACTTCGTCGCTGGGTCACCCAAACTCATGATGTATAATTTTTAGTAATAGCTGTTGCTCCTCGTCCATGTTCAAAAGCACCTCTTGCTTGTGTTGAGAATCAGGTAGCGTAATTTCAAT
>Ga0193965_1000465_pt1 | contig 12830 bp, 8 predicted proteins | sample FB_8_MG_FD_140330 | JGI IMG/M metagenome (GOLD analysis project Ga0193965, IMG submission 140330) | Microbial mat bacterial communities from the Broadkill River, Lewes, Delaware, United States - FB_8_MG | ecosystem: Environmental > Aquatic > Freshwater > River > Microbial mats | place: USA... | reverse complement strand
TAATATAAAAAGCAATAGATGGAAGATTTTTAGATACTAAGAGAGTGTCTTTTGTGTAGTAGGCTATATCGATTTTTTGCATTAAGTTATCAAGCTCGTGAGAGCTTAATAACTCAAAAGGGTGTATAGACTCAATTAATTTGCGTTGGTCTAATATACTCATACCTAGTGCTCTGCAGCACCCTCCGCACCGATACCAGTTTGACTTCTAACATCTTGTTCAGCAAATTTAGAACGCTCTAGTTCTGCATCATCTGAACTATCAGTAATTGAGAAGAACCAGATACCAGCAAAAGCGATTGCCATCGTAAAGATCGCTGGGAATTTATAAGGAACAATTGGATCACCCATAGCAAGAATTTGTGTCCAAACAACAGGTCCTAAAATAACCATAACTACGGCAGATACTAAACCTAACCAACCACCAATAACAGCACCACGAGTCGTCATGTTTTTCCAAAACATTGACATAATTAGTACAGGGAAGTTAGCTGATGCAGCAATTGTAAATGCTAGAGCAACAACGAATGCAATATTTTGATCTTTAAATCCAATACCAAAGATGATTGCAACGATACCAATAATTAAAGTTGCAATTCTTCCTACTTTCATCTCATCAGCATCAGTTGCTTTAGGATTAATAACAGTTGCATAGATATCGTGAGATATTGCCGAAGCACCTGCAAGTGTAAGACCAGAAACAACCGCTAAAATTGTTGCAAAAGCAACTGCTGAGATAAATCCTAAGAAGAAGTCTCCACCAATTACATGTGATAAGTGAATCGCTGCCATATTATTACCACCAATTAGAGCTCCGCCATCCATATACATATTTGCAGTTACAAGTGCTACCGCACCAAAACCGATAATAAATGCTAATACGTAGAAGAAACCGATAAAACCAGTTGCATAAAATACTGATTTACGTGCTTCTTTTGCATCAGGAACTGTAAAAAATCTCATAAGGATGTGTGGCAGTCCAGCTGTACCAAACATAAGAGCTAAACCAAGAGAAATAGCATTAATCGGGTCAGATACAAAACCACCAGGCCCAAGAATATCAACAGCACCATCACGATTATCTACAGCTGCTTGAAATAAGTTTTGGAAACTAAAATCTGAGTAATACATAACACCAACAGCGATAAATGTAGAACCACCAAGTAATAATACAGCTTTAATAATCTGTACCCATGTAGTTGCAAGCATACCACCAAATGATACATAAGCAATAATTAGGAAACCTACTAAGATAACCGCATATTCAAAATCCATACCAAAAAGTAACTCAATAAGCTTACCAGCACCAACCATTTGAGCGATAAGATAAAGAACAACAACCGAAATACCACCAAATGCTGATAAGATACGGATAGGTGTTTGCTTGAAACGGTACGCTGCAACGTCAGCAAAAGTAAATTTACCAAGATTACGTAAACGTTCAGACATTAAGAAAAGGATAACTGGCCAACCAACTAAGAAACCGATAGCAAAGATTAAACCATCATAACCTTTTAAATAAACCATACCAGTAATACCAAGGAAAGATGCCGCTGACATATAGTCACCTGCGATTGCAAGTCCGTTTTGAAAACCAGTAATACCACCACCTGCAGAATAAAAATCTTTTGCAGAACGTGTACGCTTAGCAGCCCAATATGTAATAAATAATGTTGCACCAACAAAGATTATAAACATTACGATTGCAGGAATATTCATTTCTGCTCTTTTAACTACTTCACCCTCGATTGCACCAGCAGCCATTAAAACAGCAGCAGAAGCGATCAAAGCAAGAAAAATACGTGATATCATATTACTGCTCTCCTTCTATTTTGTCTTTAATACGTTTTGTAAGCGCATCAAACTCAGTGTTAGCACGTCTAACATATATACCTGTTAGAGCAAAAGCAATAACAATAATTGCCACACCTATTGGCACACCTACTGTCATAAGTGAACCTTCACTCACTGGAGTATGTAATAGTTGCTTATCAAAAGCAATTACTAAAATATATGCATAGTAAATTACCAGCATTACTATTGCTAAAGTCCAAGCAAAACCTGTACGTTTAGACAAAAGCTCTTTATAGTCAGCATCATTCTGGATGCGTTCGACTGTTTCTTTATCCATCATTTCTTATCCTTTATTTTTATTTTCTAGAAATTATAGTTTACTATAAGTCTATACTCACTCCACCCTGTCGTTCCTGTTTCACCTTCAGCAAACGTTCTAGGAAAGTTAGCACGAGTTCTAAGTTGTAGACCTTTTACAGCCTCTGGGTAATAGATTACGTCATAACCAGCTTCAGTTGCCGTTCTTGCAATTCCGTATCCACTATTTTCATCCATGTCAAATGATGTATAGTATCCTACAGTAGAAAGATTTGGACCAAAAGCTTTCCAGTTATAACTTCCTGCTACTTTTGTAGCTTTAGTTCCCGCTAGATACATATGACGAGTTACCATACCTTGTGTAAATGCTGCCATACCACCCCATGGAGTCAATATTGCATTTGCAGTTCCACCAGCAGCAGCTTCTTCGGCAGAGTTTGCACCAGTTTGAGAATACGCTACATAAGCATTAAAGTTTTCAACTTTTGCACCGAATTTCACACCCCAATACATACTGTCTACATCACCTGCATAGTCTTTCCCAACATTATCTTCTTTGATAAGCTGTGCAGCTGCATAAGGTTTTATGCTGTCACTAAACATACATGTCCAAGAATAATCTGCTTGTGCATAAACAACATTCATAAGATCATGAGCATAATAATCCCAAAGTTGAAGCTTAAGATTTTCTACACCCGTATATACTACAGAAGCGACAGATACACCATCAGTTTCTTTACCAATTGCATATTTACCCATATTAACAAAGCTACCAACCTGATCTCTAGTATCTACATATGAGTAACCAGAAGTAACAGCTAAAAGACCACCATTATAAACACGACCAAAAGTACCTTGTGCAAATCTTGTAACATGTCCAGCTGTAAGTGTAACACCCTCTATATCTGTATTACTAACTAAATATGCTTCAAAAAGGTTACGCATCATTCTAGCATCATCACCACCAGCCATTGGAGTCTCTAATGTTTGACGACCACCCTTGAAGTTTGTATTTTTATACTTATAGTTAACAAACGCCTCACCTAACAACGAATAGTTTTCATTGTCTGGACCTAAAAGAGTTTGATCTACTTTTGTATAGTCATTTTTAGGACTATCATTTAAAAAACCGTTCGTTGTATAAAACGCAGTTCCAAAACTTAAACCTTTATAATCAGCAGTTTCAAATTTTAAATGACCACCTATCGCATTTGCACGTCTGTGATCAGTATTACCAGCAGTTCCTTGATATTCTCTATCAACAGAAAATTCACGGATTTGACCGCTAGTTTTTCCTTCACTAAACATAGAGCTTAAATCTTCTGCTGCATTTAAAGAAGTCACAACTCCTACAGCTACTAAACTCATTACTATATTTTTTTTCATTTTCTCTCCCCGTTATTAACTTAAACAGCCTAATATTAAAGGGTAAAAATAGCATGAACATAGCAATGTTACTTTTTTACTTGAAAATATCAATTAATTACATTAATGTGCATATATGTAACATTAATTTTTTATAAGAATTTTTTACATTATAAACTTAAGTTAAGACAAGTAGCTTCTGGGAAGTTTTGTGACATTATGTTTTAATTATTTTATCAATAATATTACGCTCTAAACTAGTTTAACCTTCCCCTTAAATATGAGGCTATGGTTTTTCTATCATATATCCCATCCCTCTAATATTACAAATAATATCTTCGTGGAGGGTTTTTTTGAGTCTGTTTATCTCAGCCCTTATTGTAGCATTGTCAACAACTTGATCATTCCAGACATATTCACTAAACTGTTCAAAGTCCACTACTCTACTTCTGTTTCTTGCTAAAAGATCTATGATTTGAGATTGGCGTTTGCTGAGAGTTTGTGTGACGCCATTAAAAAGAAGGGTAGAGTGTTCTTGATCATAGGAGTAATTTTTAGAAAGCCTTAAATGTACTCTAGGAGTTTCACTTGAGAGAACAATTCTATCTAATCTGAGTATAAGTTCTTTTAAATGAAAAGGTTTTTTTAGATAATCAAAACATCCTAGATTATATGCACGTGATATATCTTCTATATCAACCAAGGCACTTATGTAAATAGTAGGAACATGAATTTTTAGTGCATGTAATTTTTCCAAAAAACTCAATCCATCAATCCCAGGAACATTAATATCTAAGATAAGTAGATCATATGATTTATTTTGCATATAACCATAGGCTTCTTCCCCATCTAAAAAACTATCCACACTATGACCTTGTGATTCTAAATACTCTTGTATCGACTCATTCAACATTAACTCATCTTCTAATAAAAGTATCTTCATCTATTCACCCATCATTTTAAATCTATATTTAAATATTGTTCTCTCTACATTTGATTCCAAAGAGATTTCTACATTCTCCTCATCACATATACTTTTTACTAGTCTCAATCCTATTCCAAAACCTTCAGTATGCTTTTCTTCACGATAAAAAGAGCTAAAAATTTTCTCTTTATCTTTTATCTCTCTTGATTTACTGCCAACTGAAAAATCAACGTACAAACCATTAGGAACTACATTAACATCTATGACCTCATCTGCAAATGTATACTTAATTGCATTTGTGATTGTATTATCAACTACTCTTTGCAGTTTAGTTTCATTAAAGTATACAAACATTTTAGTATCATATTTATTATAATAAAATCTTAATTTTGCCAAAGCTGCAACCTCAGTAAAAAAATCTATTCTACTGTTAATATAACTACCAAGTTCAATAGCTACTTTAGGATAACTCACTTGATCTTTTTTAACTAAATAACTCAAATCATCATAAATGTTAAATATATTTTTCGTAGCAACTTCGATTTTTGAGAGTTGCTTATCTTTTCCATGTTTCATCACAAACAACTCAATACTTGCAAGAATTACACTCAGCGGCGTATTTGTCTCATGTACTGTGTAACGTAAAAACTCTTTTTGAGACTTTAATATATCTTCTGAGAACTGTTTCTCTTCTAAAAGGTTCCTATTACTCTTTACTAAGTCACGTGTTTTCTCTTCTACCTTATCCTCAAGGTTCGCATTTAACTCTTCAAGAGATTTTTTTTGCTCATTAATTGTACGTACCATATCATTTGCATAGCCAACCATAATCTTAAAATCTTTAAAAAATATCTCATCTGTATTCATACTTTTTTCATTATGCACATTTGCTTTAAAAAAATCTAAAAAAGCTTGAATGTCATTTTGAATAAGTGAGTTTAAGACCTTATAAACACCTAACACAATTGCAAAAAGGATAAATGCCAACGTAGCAATGGCAATAGTATTTTTAATAAGTAATGCTTTAAGTTTTTTTTCTCTCTCTTCTTCAGTGTGAAGCAATACCCCTGATGAGCTTTTTTCTATTTTGTCACTAAAAAGTGCTATCTCATAATCATGGTAATTTTCTCGTATAAGAAGAATGGCAAACACTACTGTAAATAAAAATATAAATATAGTTGTAAAAATATTTGCTTGTTTTATGGTCATAAAACTAATTTTTTGAAGTATGTATTCATACAAACCATTGGAAAAAACTTTCATCTACTAATCCCTTAAATCTCTGAAACATTATTCTAGCAGATTACTAAGTAAGAGACCATAAATAATAAGATTTAAAATAGATTTAGAAAACTTAACTATAATTCCAGCAATTAAATAAAAAGGTTTCAAATGTTTGGAAGAAAACAATTAAAAAATTACAATATTAGTGCAGAAGAATCACTAAAACAGCAGTATGCAAAAGTATCAACAGTTAAAGGTGATATTTGGATTAAACTTTTTCCAGATGAAGCTCCAAATACAGTTGCAAATTTTGCTCACTTAGCAAACAGTGGTTTTTATGATGGTTTAAACTTTCACCGTGTAATCCCTGGTTTCATGGCTCAAGGTGGTTGTCCATCGGGAACTGGTACAGGTGGACCTGACTGGGCTATAGCTTGTGAAACAGACACAAACACTTCAGTACATGTTCCAGGAACTCTTTCTATGGCTCATGCAGGACCAAATACAGGTGGAAGTCAATTCTTCATCACTTTTGTCGATACACCTCACTTAGATGGTGTACATACTGTTTTTGGTGCGATTGAGAGAGATGATCAAGCAAGCTTTGATGTTCTTGCACAGATTCAAGGTCAAGATGGGATCAATTCAATCTCTGTTGTAGAATCTAAGTAATCATTCAGATATTCACTCTTTAGAGATGAATATCTATCTTTTCTCCCTCCCAACTTCATAAAGACTTTAAAAAAAGTTGCAAAAATTTATGGTCAAATCTCTCTGACATCTCTTGATCTTGCATCATCATTTTTAAGGCATCAAATGATCTGAAAGCTTGTCTTTGCGGTCTCGTACTTGTCAAAGCATCAAACACATCTGCTATAGCAATAATAGAAGCAAATTCACTGATCTCTTTTTTCCCCAATCTATTCGGATATCCGCTTTGATCATAATTTTCGTGATGATGTAAAATGGCGTCTATGATATATGGATCATGTATACCGTTATGTTTAACAATATCAACACTGTAGAGTGTATGTTTATGAATCAACTCCAACTCTTTTATATCTAGTGCACTCTCTTTATGAAGAATAGAATGATCTATTTTTTTCAATCCAAGGTCATGCAGCATTGCAGCTATCCCTAGCTGCAATAATTGTTTTGAATCAAGCTTATATACCAGACCTAATTTTATGCAGTACAATGCAACATGCAAAGAGTGTGCACTCAAATCATGCTTGTTTATCAGATGAGGGATCATTTCTCGAAGATACTCTTTTTTCAAGGAGATCAAATATATCAAAGACTCTATTAAATGACCGACACACTTGAGGTCTATCTTATTTTCTGCATCATTAAGATAATCTTCAAAAATCTTGTCATTCATCTTATATATAAACTCTAAACACTTTGGAATATCATTGTGGATCTTGCTTACGAAATGATGCAGGTTCTGACAATTAAGTTGTTTACGATTCACATCCTCTTTTACAATATAGAGCTTAGACTGTTTTTGAAGTTTTTGGAACAAAGACTCTGTAATCAAAGTCCCAGCTTCTATGATAATGAAGTAATTATTATCTTTTTTTATGTAGATATCAAAAAAAATATACTCGCCTACCGTGATAGATTTGATATCTACCACAATGTGACTAAGAGTATTTAAATTCATCTGTGTAATTTTCATCAGATAATTGTAGCACCTAGAATTTAAAAAAAGCTTCTAAATATTTCTATTTAGAAGCTTTTACTCTTAAAATTTTGCTCTCTCTTACATTTCCTGCCTTATCATACGCTTTAACTTTATAAAAATTATCTACTTTATCACTGAAACCCTTATCTTCAAAACTTTTTCCTTCTTGAAAATTTGAGATATTGTAGTAGCGTTTGTCGCTTCCCGAACTTCGTAGTAATTCAAATCCGTTATAATCTTTGTCATTACACACAAAAGAGATCTTATACCCCTCTTTTGTTTTTTCATATTTGAGTTCACTCAAAGTAACCGGAATTTGATCGATAGTTTTTAGGACTCTCCCCTTATCTTTTAAAGATTCATTTCCAGCTTTATCTACAGCTGTCACTATATAAGTAAACTCTTCGGCTTCAGGATCATTATATTCAAAACTGTTTGCATATAGATTTTCTTTATTGAGTTTTTGAATCCCTTCGACCCCTTTTTTATAGATATTGTAATGGCTCAAATCATCCACAATTATCTTACTCCACTCAAAAAATATCTTTTGAGGATACACATTTGTTCGAAATATATCAGGCTGCATCGGTGGTGTAACATCAGGCAGTTTTACAGCTACTATATTTGAGACATCACTTTCATTACTTTTTTTATCAAGTGCGCTCACACGATAATAATAGGTATTTTTATCCAATTTTTCTGAACGTTTATGAAGAAATGAGGTTTCTTTTATAAGTTCCTGGTTCATCAAATTCCACTCTTGCGTATACTCGTCAGTTGCGATATACAACCTGTATCCAACTACATCTTTTTCACTCGGAGCCTTCCAACTTAAATGAATATCACTTTTTTCAACTTTTGTTTTTAGGTCTGTAGGAGAGGATGGCGGTGTAGTATCACGTGCAAATGCAAGCATCTTCATAGAAGGGATAGAACTTCCCTGTAAATTATTTGCAACCACATAATAGTAATACTCTTTTTCAACCTTAAAATCTGTATCTATATAAACCTCTTTTTTTATAGGTTCTTTATTTATTTTGACAAAATTTCCTGCCGTTATTGTACTTCTGTAAACATCATAACTAATGGCGTCAGGATTATGACGCCATCTGATAGTTATCTTTTTATCTGTTGATTTTACATAAACATCTTTTACGGGCTGAGGCATTAGCTCATCTTGTATGGTTCCCCTCACTTCTATTGACGCCATTCCCTCCTCTGAGAACATATCCACTTTACGAATGAAATATGTAGCTTTTTCACCAACTCTGAGTTCTTTATCTTTATAAAGCACTTTTGCTTTTTTTGCATACTCTTTGCTTCTAAACAGCAGGTCTTTATTTATCTTAGTGAACTCTTGTTCAGTAGAAAGCTTTCTGTACACATTATAGTAATTAAACTCATCTTCAACACTCCATGAAAGTTCGACGCCATCTGCTGCACTCTTTGCATCTACCCATTTAAAATCGCTTTTAAAATTATTTGCAGATGTATACACTTTTATTTTTGAAGTGAATACTCTTTTACCATCTTTATATGCTCCTACATAGTAGAGATATTTCGTATCCGGTTTTACAGTTTTATCCATAAAATAGTGCCCAATATTTTTTGCGAACTGTTTATCTTTCATCATCCACAAAACCCTAAAAGCATCAGTTGTACCTTGTGTTTGAAGATACTTAATCCTATCATCGATATTTTTGATATGTTTCTCAGGATATATCATAAAGATATTATCTTCCGAATAACCTCTTTTTTCCAACACTTCATAAGATGTTGGCTTAACAGTGTCCAAATACTTAGGCTCACCACCCTCTATGGAACGAAAGACCTTGTATTCATATTTGCTTGAATACTCACTCATCAACCATTTTAACTCTACTTCTGTTGCACTTGCTTTTGAAAAAATAGATAATTTATTTTCAGCTGTTTGCGCATGCACCAAACTTATCAACATAAAAACGAATATTAGTAACTTTTTCATATCTATCTCCCCATCCCTGCACCAACTCTAGCCGCTGCTGAAGCAGCTGCAGCTCCTACATTTGCACTTGCACCAATATTTGCCCCAAATGATGCATCAAAGCCGTCAAGTGCACGAGACTCTCCCACACTCATCTGATTTCTCCATGGAGCTCCACCTACAGCATCTATAACACCATCTCTAGCATCACCAAATGCAACCTCCTCTTCTATCTCATCTATCTGATTACCTAAATAGTCACGCATATCCTCACCCGCACTTATAGGGTCACCAATCTCTATATCACAAGGCAATTCAAGTAATTTGTTACCATCTTGATAATACGCTATGGTTGCTGTTGTATTTGTAACAACACCAGGCACCTCGGTAAACTCGAGTTCCTCTCCTCTAAATACTTTTGTAACTCTTTGTCTCTCAAATGCACTATTGGCTACCCCAGCAACTTGAACATTACCATTTGCAAATTCAATATTAGCATTTCCTCCTTGCCTACGCTCGGTAAGAACATCCCATTCTACTGTTGTGAGAACATCAACTCCTGTATTGACACCGATACTTCTAAGATCACTCTCAACCTCTACTCCCACTCTATCAGGATAGGAAGACGGGCCTGCCGCCATCGCTAGATCTCCTCTAATTGGAGTATAACTGATTGTTACCTTAGGTTCAAGTCTATCTTCACCCATTTGAGTAACTTTTCTCTCATTTTCTCTAGGGATGTTGTTATACATAACTTTGAATTTAGAGTTATATACAACTTCGTCATCATCACGGTGTGATATCACCTCTACATTATACTCACTTGCTCTATAATAAGTATAACTCACACCCATATCTCTAGAAGTATAAAGCTCATCACCTTTTGCTTCAGGAAAACGTAGGGCTACTAAACCACGCTGAATATGATTAGGGATCATAGACAAGCCATATTGTGAACGAACAGCATTATCAGCCAAAGAGTTTATACTAATGACATTTGCCCCGTATATATTGACGCCATTATCTTCCTCTTCCTCCTCATCATTGTTTTGGCCCATTGCAGCTATTGCAGCAACGCCATCAACAACTTGATTATCAACCTCCAAGCTTCTAACATCAACCATACCGCTACCAGCAAGTTGACGATCTCTTAGACTTCCATCCCCTCTATCTCTAATATACCCTATAAACGGATTTAAAAAGTTCCCATGTTCATCAACAAAAGTCTCTTTAAGTCTTCCATCTTCGTGCATACAGTATCTATATACCCTCAAATCTCTAGAAGGCTGAAATTTCGCTACATATTCATCATCCATTGGTGTAAAGAGTCCAGGAATTCGGTTTTGATCTGAATCTTTCACTAGTATCTCATAGTTGGCAACATTGCTGTCATTTTCACCTATACGCGACAAAACACGCTCTGAATAAAGAACTTTTACACCCTCATCTTCATGAACATGTTCTTGATTATTTACAGGTGTAACACTTGTTATGATATCTTTAAACTCAAAATTACGCGCCCCTGTATTGAATTCAGTAGAGAACTCTTCAAGTTTTTCTTCACCGGCGAATGTCGCTTTTAAAGTTCCACTAACTACATATTTTCTATTTGGAATCAATTCATTTTCAGGAAGGATATAAAAACCTTGTCTAGGATCTTCCCTATCAATTGACCATAAAGGATTTACTGAAATATCAAGATTAGTATTGTTTCCATATCTTCTAAGTCTTGGATTTAACAGCTCCACATAAATCCCTTGCCCCTGCATAAAAGGTGTGTATATTTTTATCTCAGGAATCGTGCTGACATCTGTTTCCTTATCTATAGGTGCAATAGAATCAAAAAGTTTTATCTCAGGCTCAGGGGTAGGCTCTGGTAAATGATCTACATGACCATACACAAATCCTGACCATCCAAAACTTGCGCCATATACACGCACTCTTGCTTTTGCCCATACAAAATCACTTGGTGCATTAATGCCCGCACGAACTTTCACATCAGCACCAACATTGAGACAAGCTCCATAACAAGCTCTAAGATCAACCTCGACACTCATATCTATAACCACGCTAAATGGATCATAAATTGCCATCGCTTTTGCACCCGCTTCAAGGTCTATGTCTAAACTTGGATCTGGACCCCACCAATCGGCGCTGTAGTGTTTATCTACAACAAGGTATGCTCCAAAAGCTATGGCATGAGTGTTAACCATAAAAAACCCTTCTGTGTTTATACCAAAAACACCAACCCTCACATATCCCAAACCTGCCTGAGATGCACCTGTAAACGCATATGCGAAAGAGCTGTCAGTTCCTATAAAAAGATGGGTGTCTGCTGGAGAGAATTTAGCATCAAGTCCACCTGTGATTGTGATTCCTCCATAATATTTTATACTTGCTTCAGCTCTAACTTGTATAGAATTACCTGAGTATGTTATATCAGTTTGAATCCATCTTTTATCTTTGTCACTTTGGGTTTTTGCAAGTATCCATCCTATACCTGACAACTCTAAATCTTCGAGGTTTCCACCTTCCATTTGTGCTCTTACTTCTATATCACCATTAAACATATAACCATTATCGTTCGTTCCAAGATTGGTTCTTAAAAGAATTCCATAGTTGTTCTTTCTTGGTTCAAATTTTGAAGCATTTTTATTGTAAAGCATGTTATAAGCAAAACCACCACCGATTTTATACATCGATAATGGACCAAATGGAATTCCACCAGGGATACCCAGATCAAATTCTGCTTTCCAGTAGGTATATTTGTTATCTCCATCTTTTTTAGAGCCTATCAAAAATGCGCCTGCGATATCTAATGTATCTACAACTTTAAATGTCGTTTCAGCTTCAAAACCATTACCATACACTTGATTATTTTCATACCAACGAAGCATTAAACTTCCTGAAATACCCGATACATCTATTCTGGTTTCGATCTCATCTAAACTTAATTTACCATCGCTGTATAAAAATACATTTGCATTTGCAGCAATTACATGAAGTGACATACCACCATAGGCATTTAAGAACAATCTATTCCCTTGAATCCCTAAACCTGCACGACTTATCTGGATACCAAAACCTCCAAGCTCGGCACTTATATCAACAGGCACATTAATACCGGCTCCTCCGACAGAAATACCATCAGCTCCTATATGAAGACCTTCAAAACTAAGACTCATATCTTGAAACAGATTATGAAGTGGTGAGATAGTACCATTAAGATCTACTGCAAAATTATCAAACGATGGAGATATCCCTATACTTGACATAGAAAGCGTTGCGAATCCATCAATAGTCACACTTCTTGGAGCATCAGCATTAATATTAAAATTTCGTATCCCTGAACTGTCAATAGCAGCAAAAAGTCCAAAGCTCAAATTTGAGCCATAAAAATCACTATTAATATAAGTTGCACTAAATGTTCCGCTTGTACCATCAAAATCACCCGGAAAATCAACACTGAATCCTTTGAGTGTTAGTCCGGTATCTCCAAAACTAATCGGTGAACGAGTACTGATAGAACCTGTAAAACCGCTTGAATCGATTGT
>Ga0193965_1000464_pt1 | contig 12858 bp, 13 predicted proteins | sample FB_8_MG_FD_140330 | JGI IMG/M metagenome (GOLD analysis project Ga0193965, IMG submission 140330) | Microbial mat bacterial communities from the Broadkill River, Lewes, Delaware, United States - FB_8_MG | ecosystem: Environmental > Aquatic > Freshwater > River > Microbial mats | place: USA... | reverse complement strand
CTAATGCTCTTGCTTCATTGAGTGTAAATTCCACAAGTCTTTGACCAACTTTTTGACCACGATACGAGGGAGCAACAATAAGACTTCTGATTTCTGCTAAACGAGCAGAGTGTATATGGAGTGCTGTATACCCTACTAATATACCATTATCTTTGGCTAAAACATACGAACGAATATTTGTTGCTACCTCATCTTCTGTCCGTTTCAAAATAATTCCATCTGCAACTTCTTGAGCTACAAGTTCTTGCATAGAAGGAATATCACTAAGCGTTGCTTTTACAAGCTCTATCAAGAAATCTCTCCAAAAATAGTTTCAAATATTTTTGTATGTATTCTCTCTTGACCACTCTTTTTGAGGTTAGAGAGAGTAATTGAATTTGGAAAATCTCTTTTGAGTTTACTTCTCTCTTTTTGGTTCAGTTTATCTATCTTTGTAAAGACGGTAAGATACTCTTGGTCTGCTCTAATAAACTCTGATATATACTTTTGTACATCATCATCAATTTGAGCATAGGGATGCCTAGCATCTCTTAGGTGGATAAAGAGTCGGATAGAAAGACGCTTTTGAATAAATTCAACAAGATTATTTTGCCAAACCTCTTTAAGACTTTTTGAGACCTTGGCATAGCCAAACCCTGGTAGGTCTACATAACGAATATTATAATCATCTTCATCCAATCTATACCGCACACTAAAAAAGTTAATAAGTTGTGTCTTTCCTGGAGTTGCAGAACTCTTGGCTAGATTTTTTCTTGCTGTGAGTGTGTTAATAGAAGAACTCTTGCCCACATTAGAACGACCCAAAAAGACCACTTCGCTCATAGTATCATCAAGTGAGTCATTAATACTCTGTGCTGATTTAATAAAATCAGAATGAATTAAACGCAAAGATGCCATTAATTACCACCTATATCAAAGGTAAATTTTACAGGTGCTTTTCCTGTGCTTTTTACATCTGCATCACCAGTAATAGAGTTGACAACTACAATATTGCCAATAATTTGTCTATTATTGGCAATATCATTAATAATAGCCTCTCCTGTAAACATATAGACAGAGGTTTCAGGATAATAAGTCACTTTATTAGAGCTTCCTTTATAGTGATTTTTTTCTTTAAAGACTTCATAAGTTGCATTGCCTATTGCATCATACTGAATTGTCTCATTTTTATCATTAAAATAGACTATTACTCTATCACTATGTATCCAACTTTTGCCCTGTTTAACTAAGACATCATCAATAAAATGTACCTGTTTTTCTGCATCTTTTGCATAAAATGATTCAGAGGTAATTTGTACTTTTTGAGCAGATATAAAAGATGGTAAAAGTACTAAAAGAAGGAGTGTTTTTAATGTTTTTTGCATACGATATTCCTTTTTGATATATTATAACATCTCAACCATAAGAGTAGCTACTTTTTGGGATAAAAAGTAGCGTTAATTTTGTGAGCTTTTGCTACAGCTTCTTGGCGATTATACTCTAAGTTGCTTCCCTTAATTACACTATTATTAACATATCCAACAAAAGGACTTGTAACATAAAGGAGTTGTGTCTGTTGGTCATAGATGGCATGATCACTCTCATAATAGTATCCATTATTTTGCAGAGCTGTTACATTATAATCAAGATATATTTTATTCCCCACAAAACGCCCTTGAGAGGATTGGAGCTTTTCAACTGAATTTCCTATATATGTCATCTGAGTAAGTGTCAAAACACCACTCTCTTTTACTCCATATTTAGAAAAAAGCTTATTTTTTATCCCCTCTTGGTCTACCTCTATTGTCACAGAGTTATAAACATCAAACTCTTTTTTAAATGTACTATTTTTAGCTTCACGATGTTTTGCTTCAAATAAGAATGAGACGCTTAACATAATTATAATCATTGCTATAGCAATCCACTCTACTCTTATACCCATAAATCCAAATACTTATTCTCTAGTCCCTCTTTATTGATAAGATACTCTATCATCTCACGAACAGCCCCATCTCCACCTCGTCGCATTAATACAACTGTGGCTACTTTTTCTACATGCATACTCGCATCACTAGGAACAAAAGAGAGATTAACAGCCTGAAGCATTTTGTAATCATTAAGGTCATCACCAATAGCTGCTACATTATCCATTGTAATATCTAACTTTGCACAAAGCGTCTCTAAAGTGCCTAATTTATCTTCTATTCCTTGATAAAAATACTCTATATGCAACTCTTTAACGCGTCGTTGAACAATCGAAGATGACCGCCCTGTAATAATGGCTACTTTTTTGCCAAGTTTCATCCAAGAGACTATTGCTAGACCATCTTTTACATTAAAACTCTTAATCTCATCACCATTTTGACTATAAGTAATATGACCATCAGTCATCGTCCCGTCAACATCAAGAACAATAAGCTCTATACTCAAAGTGTTCCTTTAGTACTAGGAATACCTACATTTTTATTAATAACCAAAGCTCGACGCAACGAGAGAGCAAAAGCTTTAAATCCTGCTTCTATTATATGGTGTTTATTCTTGCCTCTAGCACAAATAAGATGCATATTCAATGGTGCATTAAAGACCAAAGATTTAAAGAACTCTTCAACTAACTCTACATCAAAATTACCAACTTTGCCTTCTATTGGCATATCAAAGACCATATAAGCTCTATTAGATAAATCTATATCACACGAAAGACTTGCCTCGTCCATAATAACTGTAGCATTCCCAAATCGTTCAATCTGCTCTACGGGATAGATAACTTTACCAAGTGCCTGACCAATAACAATACCAACATCCTCTACAGTATGATGATCATCAATATGTCTATCACCTTGGCACTCTATAGATAAATCAATATGGGAATGTTTAGAAAAGGCTTCAAGCATATGATCAAAAAAGCCTATACCTGTATCTATGTTTGCTGTCCCTTTGCCATAGAGATTAAGAGTAACAGTAATTTTTGTCTCTTTTGTCTCACGAGTTATTTTTGTTTTTGTCTCTTGAACCATTTTTATCATTTTTTATACACCTTGATTCTAAATTTTTTATAATTTTAATTATATCTAAATTATTCCCTAACAATAAATGCCTGTTCTAAATTATGACAATATTTATAATCCTCAGCTTCCTCTTCAGACTTAAAGCCCATAACCCACACAAGATATAATATCTCTTCACTCTTATTATAGGTCTCTTTGATAATTGTATGGTAGTTTGTATCAAGAATAGCATAATGTCTTTTATAGATAACTGCCCCTGACTTCTTACTAAACGCACCTACTTGAAGACCAAAGTTCGAGAGTTTTACACGCTTTGGTTGACTCTGTGCAATTTTTGTTTTTAAGTTTGGTTTATAGACCTTTCCTTTAAATCCAACTACCTCTACTTGCACTCGTGCTACCCCCACTCTATCTAGCCCCAAAGACTTTCCTGCTGCATAACTACAATCAATAACTCTTCCCCTTACAAATGGACCACGGTCATTAATCCTCACAATTATACTTTTTTTGGTTTGTAAATTTGTAACTCGTACCATTGTATTCATAGGCCATGTTTTGTGTGCAGCAGTATAAGCATACATATTATATCGTTCACCATTACTCGTGCGTCTTCCATGAAACTTTGGTCCATACCAACTAGAGATACCTCTTATTTTTTTGCCTACAGATACATAAGTAGGATGGTAGGTTTTGCCACGAACACAATAGGTCTTCATGGTAGCAGGAGTACCTTTTTTGTACTTTTTTTTGGGTGTGCATCCACTCATCATAAGGATTAAAACAATCAAAGAGAGCTGAATGGTTATAATTTGGCGAAGATATTTCATACGCTCAATTATCTCCATATTATTCTTTAAATATGTTGAGAAAACTCTATAAATATCTCTTCAGTAACAGGAATAATTAATATATCCCCCTCCTCTAAAAGTAAGTTTTTTAGTGAATTTGTTGCTATTATCTCTCCTAAACTACTTTGATACTCTTTTGCTATCTTTGTAATATTCTCTTTGGAGCTTACAATATGAGAGATAAAATGGCTCTTTTTTTGTTGGCTTAACTCTTTTTTGAGTTTATATGATGTATAGAAATCTACTATTTTTGAAGAGGGGATATTGAGTTTATAAGAGGGTAAAACCACAGGCACACTCCCATGTTTAAAATGGTGATTTATTTTGAGTAACTTTTTGGTTTCTACTCCTATACTTTGAGCTATAGAGGCTATATTCTCTCCTGCTTCTACCTCTACTTGGACTATTGAATCTCCATAAATTTGGTTCCACTCCTCTTTTGTATCTCCAAAACCTAGAGTGATATTCTCACCTATCATAGAGAGTAGAAGAATTTTATTAATATACAATCGAGTCTCTTTGGGAATATATCCTGCTTTTTCATCCATAAGTACCTTAAGCGTAGTGCTTTTGGCTCTTTGTATCCCCTTTTGCAACCTTCCCTCGCCACAATTATATGCCATCATTGCCAAATACCACTTACCAAAGTCTCCATAGAGTTTATGAAGATACTCTATAGCCGCATTTGTAGAGAGTATAGGGTCTAATCTCTCATCAAAATTAGAATTAATATCTAAATTATATTGCTTAGCAGTAGCCTCCATAAACTGCCATAACCCTGTAGCCTTTTTGATTGATTGAGCATCTGCCTGAAAACCTGACTCAACCATAGAGAGATAGACAAAAAGGTCAGAGAGTCCCTCTTGAATAAGCATACTTTTAAAAGTAGGTATCAGATACCCTCCCCTATTAATAGAGTGTTGATAAAAGTTTTTATATCTACTATGATTTTTTTGGATAAAAGTATTAAAATTACTATTATATAAGTATTCATCTTCAATATCAAACTCACCAAATACATAGGAGTAACTTGGATATTTTTCGACTATATCTAGTGAAAAAGACAAAATAGTAAAAATATAGATAAAAAATAGGCTTCTCATAGAAATACTCCTCACTTTTTTCAATGATATTATGTTACCATAGATATTCAAATTATTTATGGAGAAACAGAATGGATATTTCTAAAATTGGTCATGGTGAAAACCCAGACGCAGTAAAAGCAATCATTGAGGTTCCACTTAATTCAGGTATCAAATATGAAATAGATAAAGACTCAGGTGCTGTTGAAGTAGATAGAGTACTCTATTCTGCTATGCATTATCCTGCAAACTATGGATTTGTTGCAAATACTCTTTCAGATGATGGGGATCCTGCTGATATTTTAGTTCTTTGTGACTATCCACTTCAAGCGGGCTCGTATGTAAAGTGTCGTTTAGTAGGTGTATTGATGACTGAAGATGAGAGTGGTGGAGATGAGAAGCTTCTAGCTGTACCTACTGCTAAGATTGATCCTACCTATAAAGATATTAATGACCTAGGTGATGTACCTACGCATACTCTTGATAGAATCAAAAATTTCTTTGAGACTTATAAGATGCTAGAACCAAATAAATGGGTAAAAGTATCAGGATTCAAAGACAAAGCTGCAGCAACTGAGATTCTTGAAAAAGCAATCAAAAATTATAAAGCATAGAACTACTATTTAGATAATCTGTAAAGATTATCTAAATATCTTACCTAGCATACCCATAGCACCCTCTACACCACCTACTTTTTCAAGCATTGTATCTACAATAGAGTCTTCTCCTGAAGTAGCACTATCAATAATATTTGGCAAGGCATCAGCAATTGCACTTGTAGCACTCTCTGTACTTAATCCCAATTGTGAAGCAAACTCTGCAATCTGTTCACTGCTAAAGAGGTCTGTTATCTGATCAGCAGAGATAGATTCATTCTCTCCTGACCCAAGCCAAGAGCTTACAACATCACTCAATCCATTTGTAGAAAAATTTGAGACTAATGAACCCAAATCCAAACTCCCCTCATCATTAGAAAGTAAATTTCCCAAAGCATTTGATAACTCATCTCCATCTAATGAAGATGTTGAGTTATCACTATTTTCTTGTATAAGTGATGCACCCATTTTTAAAATATCTGATAGTTCCATATATTTGTCCTTTTCTTATTTATATAAAGACCATAATAAGATAATATTGCTTAAATTAAACGAATAGAACTCTCTAAAAGCTCTATTTTTTTAGATGCTATAAGCTCTGTTAAGGCTCGTTTATAGTTTTTTTTGCTTAGAGAAAATACTTCTTTAATCGTATCTGCATCACTCTTATAGGTAAAGTCTATCTCTCCACCCCTATCTTTCAAAACTAAAAGTACACTTTGAGTAGCACTCTGTTTGTTGGCTTTTTGTCCAATTGGCTGTAGAGATATATCTAATTTTCCATCTTTGCGAATAGTTTTAATATACCCTTTTTTATAATCACCCTTTCTAATCTCTTCAAAAATTTCATTATCAAAAAGCATTCCCTCATAGAGATTATCTACAATTACTTTATATCCAAGAGGTGTTTTGGCAAGTATCAACATATTCACCTCCTGCTTTGGCTCCAATTTTGAGAGGTCTTGAGAAAAATATTTACCAATTTTTTGTGTGGCATAGAGTCTATTTGTCTTCTCATCAAGACAGATACGCAAAATATATTTTTTACCAATGCTAAAGTACTCTTTTTGTTGCGATAGAGGCACAAAAAGGTCTTTAGGTAATCCCCAATTCACAAATGCTCCATAGGATTTATAATCAACTACAGTAAAATACCCATACTCTCCAAGTAATGCATAAGGGAGTTTCGTAGATGCTACAGGTCGGTCTTCAGAATCTGTATAGATAAAAACATCTACCAAAGCACCAATAGGCATACTCTCTTCTTGTACATACGCATTTGGTAAAAGTACCTCATTTTCATCTTTAGACTCCAAAAAGAGTCCATAATCTGTATCACGCATTACCTCAAGAGTATTTATCTCTCCCATATTGATAGTAAGATTTTTGATTTTTTCATTCATTCTATTTTTCCATTTTTTGACTCATCTATTTATGCTACTGCATATTGTCTAAATCAAATTATATCTAAATTAATCCCTATAGCACGATTAACGCTCCTCTTACCATTTTTTGGCTAAAATAAAGACAATTATAATCCACAAATTTGGAGTTAACTTATGACAGAAGAGTATGGTGCTAAAAATATTAAAGTCCTTAAAGGACTAGAGGCAGTTAGAAAAAGACCTGGAATGTATATTGGTGATACCTCCATCAAAGGACTTCATCATCTTGTATATGAAGTGATAGATAACTCTATAGATGAAGCTATGGCAGGGTTTTGTGACACTATCAAAGTCACACTTACAAAAAATGGTTCAGCTATTATTGAAGATAACGGAAGAGGTATTCCCGTCTCTGAACACCCTACAGAAAAAATCTCTGCGGCTACTGTAGTACTCACCGTACTCCACGCAGGTGGTAAATTTGATCAAGATACATATAAGGTCTCAGGAGGACTCCATGGGGTTGGGGTATCTGTGGTGAATGCCCTCTCTAAGGATCTACATCTTACAATTTATCGTGATGGAGATATATATACCCAAAACTTTAAAGAGGGGAAATACAGTGAACTCCTAAGTGTTGTAGGTTCTACTCGCAAAAGTGGTACAAAAATAGAGTTTTGGCCTGATGAGAATATATTTGTAGAGGGTGTTACTTTTCAAAAAGAGATTTTAATCAAACGATTTAAAGAACTTGCATATCTCAATCCAAAAATAAAAATTGACTTTAAAGATGAGAGAGATGGTACAAAAGAGTTATTTCATTTTGAAGGTGGTATTAAACAATTTGTTGAAGATATGAATACAAAAGAGATTATCTCTTCTGCACAACTTTTTCAAGGACAAGCAACACACAAAGGTGATGACCCAAAAGATGATGCAACTATAGAAATTGATATCTCTCTTATGTATTGTAACTCAGATACAGAAAAATCACTCTCCTTTGTCAATAATATTAAAACAGCCGATGGTGGTACACATGAAGCAGGATTTAGAGCAGGGCTTACTCGCTCTATGGCATCTTATATCTCCAAAAATGCTTCTGCCAAAGAAAAAGGCACCAAAATTACAGGAGATGACTGTAAAGAGGGGCTTATTGCTATAGTCTCTGTGCGTGTTCCTGACCCACAATTTGAGGGTCAAACCAAGGGAAAACTAGGTTCGAGTTATGTAAGAGCATTAGTTCAAAAATTCTTTTCTGAAAACTTTAATAAATATCTCGAAGAGAACCCAATCGAAGCAAAAGCAATTATGGGTCAAATACTCCTTGCAGCTCGTGGAAGAGATGCAGCCAAAAGAGCCAAAGACTTAGTCAAAAGAAAAGACTCTATGAGCATTGGAACTTTGCCAGGAAAATTAGCAGACTGCCAAAGCAAAGACCCTGCTCTTTCAGAGATTTATTTAGTAGAAGGGGATAGTGCTGGAGGATGTTTTACAGGTGATACCAAAGTTGCATTAGCCGATGGTAGAGATATTTCATTTTTAGATTTAATAGCAGAAGATAAAGCAGGGAAAGAGAACTTCTGTTATAGCATAAAAGAGGATGGTTCTATAGGATTAGAGAAGATTCTTCATCCTAGAAAGACTAAATCTAACACCAGTTTAGTCGAAGTTACCCTTGACAATAACCAGACCATACGCTGTACCCCTGACCATAAATTTATGCTCAGAAATGGAGAGTATATTGAAGCAAAAGATTTAAAAGCAGGAGAGAGTTTAATGCCTCTCTATAAGAAACACTCTAAAATAGAGAATAGAATTACCATTGAGGGCTACGAAATGGTACTCAATCCTCAAACTTCTAAATGGATATTTACACACATGCTCTCTAATAATTGGAATATAGATAATAACATCTACAAAGAGCTTAAAAAAGCTCATAAACATCATATAGATTTCAATAAATTAAACAATAATCCAACAAATTTAATGCTCTTGTCTCCTGATGCACATTTAAAACTGCATCAAAAACATATTGCCAAAACACTACACACAAAAGAAGCAAAAGAGAAAGCAAGAGAGGCTCATAAAAACCCTGCATATAGATTAAATGCCAGTAAAATGTCTAAAAAATATTCAGAAATGCTCTCACAAAAGGCTAAAAAACAGTGGGAAGATGAAGCGTATAAAGCGTATATGAAAGAAAAATATTTAGAATTTTATTACTCTAATAATGAATATAGAGCATCAGTTGTAGAGCGATTAAACCGTTCTCAAAAAGAGTATTGGGCAGATGATAGAAACCGAGAAAAGCAGTCTCAAAAGAGTATTGAATATTATAAAAACAATCCTCAAGCCAAAGAAGTATTATCAAAAAAAGCACAAGAGCAGTGGAACAATGAAGAGCTCAAAGAGTGGAGAGCTAGAACAACAAAACAACAGATGTCAAATCCTGAAAATATTAAAAGAAAACTTGACTCTGAACGAGAGACTAGAATTAAAAATAGTTTAGAGTTTTTGAACCATCAAGGAATGGATAATTATGAGACTCAAAGAAAAGAGACTAAAAATAAAAAAGTCTTCACTATAAAAACACTTCTTTTAAAAATGGAGAAGAGTCAAAACTATCCAAATTTTAAAAATCCACAAGAGTTAGAATGTAGTGAATTATATGCATACAATCATAAAGTGGTTTCAGTAAAAAATCTAATAATTAAAGAAGATGTTTATGATATAGAAGTACCACACACTCATAATTTTGCTCTCTCCTCAGGAGTGTTTGTTCATAATTCAGCCAAACAGGGGCGTGACCGAGTCTTCCAAGCTATCTTACCACTCAAAGGTAAAATTCTTAATGTAGAAAAAGCACGACTAGAGAAGATACTTAAATCTGATGAGATTAAAAATATGATTACGGCTATGGGATGTGGTATTGGTGATGAGTTTAATGAAGATAAATTACGCTATCACAAGATAATAATTATGACCGATGCAGATATTGATGGAAGCCATATTCAAACACTTCTTATGACTTTTTTCTTTAGATTTTTACAACCTATAATAGAAAAAGGCTACCTCTATCTTGCACAGCCTCCTCTTTATAGATATAAGAAAGGCAAAAATGAGACCTATCTCAAAGATGATAAAGCACTCAATGATTTTCTTATTGAACATGGGATTACAGCTATAGAGAGTCAAACCATGGGAAAAAATGACCTTATAGAACTCTTTAAGCTTGTAGCCTACTACCAAATGACCCTCAAAGAGATAGAGAAGCGATTTGCACTCCCAGAGGTCTTAAGATATATTATTGAAAATCCTGATGTTATAGGAACAACTAATAAGCATCTTGCAGATATACTCAAAGAAAAAATTAATGCTTTGGGCTATAATATTTTGAGTCAAACAATTAATGACGAGAAAATTCATCTTTTTGTACAGACAAACGATGGATTAGAGGAGTTAATTGTTGATGATATTTTCTTTGCAAATCCTCATTATGTTGAAGCACTTCATATACATCAGAAAATCCAAGACTATATCTCTACCACAGATGAATTTAAAGATAAAGACCTCTTAAAGCTCCTTATAGAGATAGAAAAAACTGCTAAAAAAGGTGCTTATATCCAACGCTACAAAGGTCTAGGAGAGATGAACCCTGAGCAACTTTGGGAGACAACCATGAACCCTGATGATAGACGACTTCTTAAAATTGTTATTAATGATGAAGAGAAAGCAAGTGATACCTTTACACTCTTTATGGGTGATGAAGTAGAGCCTCGAAGAGAGTATATAGAACAGCACGCTAAAGATGTGCAACACTTGGATGTATAGATGTTAGCATCTGCACGAGAAGAGAGAGAGAGAAGATTCAAACTAGCCCTTCGTGCTGGTATTCCATTGATACTTATATTCTCTCTACTCTTTTATACCTCATTTTCAAAAGATGGTTTTGCTAAGCTTACATTAGATATATCTATATTAATGGCTGGGTTGGTCTTTATTACCATCTACTTTATCTACTTTTTATTAGAACTAGATGTCAAAGAGACACTCCTAGACCGTACTACTGAAGGGTTTAATCAAGAGGCTTTTATCAAAAAAATACAACAGTATCAACCCCAAACTATTGCATTACTCTCAATTAATAACCTCTCAACTATTAATGATAACTATGGAATTAGTGCAACCAATGAGCTACTCCATACTCTTATATCCAAACTTAATCGTCATGCAAAAAGATATGGAACAGAGAACTCTTGGATAGGGAGAAATTTTGGTGCAGAGTTTTTAATTGCTGCTGATAATAGCAATCAAACTATTCAACAGATGCTCCAAAAATTTATAGAAGAGACAACAACGATTAATACTATCGAAATAGATTACCGTTTTGCTGTTATCTCTAATCCTGAAGATGATCCAGAAAAAACTATCACACAACTACGAGACCAAATCAAAATACAAGAGTATAAAAAATCAGATAATAAATCTCTTGTTCAAGATGCCTCTGAACTCTCCAAGCTAGAGACCTCTATCCTAGAAGCACTTAATAATAAAACTTTTAACTTCTACTATAGACCAATTTTAAATGTTAAAAAACAAGAGATAGATACTTATGAGATTTCTGTAAAACTTCAATCTAGTTTAGGCAAAGAGATACTCCCTCGTGACTATCTTCCTGTAATCAATCGCTTGGGGTTAGGGCGTGTTTATGATACTATCATATTAGAAAACACTATCGAGATAGTTCTATTGACTGATAATAATATCTCATTTAGTTTTAATCTTTCACCTTTTTCCTTAAGAGATAGAGACTTCTTAGAAACATCTTTTAATCTTATTGAAGAGAAAAATATCAATGCTCGAAGGCTTATTTTTGAGATTTATGAGAGAAAGACACACCATGACCTTAGTAAATACCTTAAAACACTCTCCAAAATTAGAGCAAGAGGTATTAGAATCTGCATTGATAACTTTGGATCATCTAACTCCTCTATGGAGTATCTAAGACACTTTAAATTTGATATAGTACAATTTGATAGAGATTTTGTCTCAAGAATTAATGATAAGAATAGTCTCTCTATCTTAAAATCACTTATCAAAATGTCTCAAGAACTTGATATAGTAAGTGTAGCAAAATGGGTTGATAAAGAGCATCAAAAAGAGATACTTGTAGATATTGGTATAGACTATATGCAAGGTTTTGGTATAGCAAGACAACTTACAGAGCAACAACTTATAGAAAAATATAACTAAATAAAGGAAATATATGAAATATGGTGAAAAAGAGATAGTAGATTTTATGATAGATGACAAACAACACTATTGGCCAAATGAGCATCAAAAAAATTATATTATAAATATTGAACTCCCAGAGTTTATGTGTATGTGTCCAAGGTCAGGATACCCTGATTTTGCTACAATAAAAATTGCATATACTCCTTCAGATAAAGTAATAGAACTCAAAGCCATTAAACTCTATATCAATAGTTTTAAAGAGAGATATATATCTCATGAAAATACAGCAAATGAGATTTATGATACTCTCTATAATAATTTACAACCTAAATGGATGAAACTTACCGCAGACTTTAATCCAAGAGGCAATGTACATACAGTTATAGAGATAGATAGTAGCCATAACTAGATACTTTCTCTAATATCTTGTTTTGGATTTCTTTTTTGGCTCTCTCTCTTTGTGATCCAAAAAGAGAGCAGATACGATAATTTTCATAAACCATAGCAACAAAAGCCCTGCTACTATCTCATAACCAATTGCCCATATTAATAAAAAAGAGTGGTATTTTGCTAAGGATATAAGTTTTGCAAAACTCGCATGTGCTACAACAAAAAAAACAAAAATCATACCTACACTATAAGGTACAAGCGTAAAGATTGTGATAAGTGATATATCCTCATTTCCTGCGGGTAAAAAATCACTAAGTGTGCGTCTTTTGAGCAAAAAT
>Ga0193965_1000458_pt1 | contig 12949 bp, 24 predicted proteins | sample FB_8_MG_FD_140330 | JGI IMG/M metagenome (GOLD analysis project Ga0193965, IMG submission 140330) | Microbial mat bacterial communities from the Broadkill River, Lewes, Delaware, United States - FB_8_MG | ecosystem: Environmental > Aquatic > Freshwater > River > Microbial mats | place: USA... | reverse complement strand
CCTCTTATTCGGCATACCATTCGACCACTGGCGAAAAGTACGGTACACTTGAATCACCACCGGACCCTAACTCATATGCGGGCGTCTTGGCTGGTACTGCCGTTGAGGCTTCGATTGACAACGCGTGGCTATATAAGGACGGGTCCGAGTATCTACCGCAAGGCGACCTTGATTTGTGGGCCGTTCCCGTATCTATAACAGGGGTAGAGGGCGCGCCTTCTGGACCCGTCACAGTTACAGTAAAATAAGGAGCGCGAAATGGCGTTTACACTACCAACAGCAGGGACGGACCCAAAGGTTGCCACAAAGGGCGACCTTGAGACAAACATAAATTCCGAACTGGACAAAAAAGCCAACATCATCACCGGTTACAGTGATGACTATGACGTTATCCTGACGGGCGCAGATGGCTTCGGCGGCGCGGCCTTTGGCGAGAATAAGGCAGACCTTGGCCCGCTCTCTATCGAGATGACAGACGCGGGCCGGTTCATGGTCATGGGCGCTGACAAGTTTATTATCGGTGAACTTGCCTACCTGTCAGACACAGACGCAGACCCAGAGGCGGCGCTATCTGCGGCGGCGGTGGTGCCGTATGTTGGTGAGAATATCTACGCGGTAGAGGGCGAGGTGTTTGACCTTTTCGCGGCGGGCATGCTGGCAGACCGTGGCAACGTCGACAGCGTGCGCTTTTCGCTGCAATCTGGGCAGGGCTATTCAGTCGCAGGGACAGAGGTTTTGCGCGTGGATGCTGACAGCCTTGGGGATACCGCCTATATTCAGGCGCGCAGGATCAACGATACGGGCGGCACGTTCCCTGAAATCATCATGGACTGCTACACCGCGACTAAATCGCCAGTTTCGGGCGCTTCGCCTACAATCATCTCGATTGGCGACAGCATCACCTATCGCAGCGGCACGGCTTGGGCGGGTTGGTATCTTGAGGAATGGGGATACACGCCAAGCTTCGTTGGCACCCTTCTAAGCCTTGAAGAAACGCTAGACGGCGACACGGCAGCGCGGCAAGGCGACGAAGGCAGACCCGGCCACACGTTGCAAGATATGACCTACGATGTAACAACGCGGGTTTCGCCTGTGGCCAGCGGCGACGAGGCGACCTACCTTGCGCTTGATACCACCAACCGCAGGCTGAAGAACCCGTTCCTGCGCCTATCAACGGGCAGCGATGACGCAGAAGATATCTACAACGGCTATGTCGTGGACTTCGCGTTCTACGTTTCGCGGTTCGGCTACGCGGCCCCCGATATTCTGTGGCATGGCTACGGCACAAACGATATTCGGGACGTCCCCTATGATGAACTCGAAGACAAGATTTTTGAGCTGGACAGCCTGATCTATCGGCGCTGGCACTTGGACTATCCAACAAAGCCTGTCGTGCGTTTCCTGCCCGGTACAAACTGGGAAACAGACCGCAACGAAGTGTGGAACAGCGGCTACATCCCTGCAATTCGCGGCATGATGCGGGCGGCAAAGGCTGCGACTGGCCCCGTGCTGCTAATCCCGACATGGGCGATGCACACGGCTGATGGTGGCTATGACCTAGAGCGGGTAGACGCGCCGGATGCAGTAACAGGCGCAACAATGCGCACACTTGAAGACCTACACCCCACAGGCGCAACGCGGCGGGGTCTGTTCAAGGCCGTGGCCGCTGGTTTGGCCTGCGCCTCAACAGCTAATTACGGAGCATAAAATGGTTGGTATCATCCGCACGAACAGCAACGCAAAGGCGACAGGCCGCAAGTATTGGAACCCCGTACAGCGGGGGCTTGAGTACTCATTCCTTGGCGACCTTGAGGACGTGGGATTTAACTACGCGCCGGGCAAGCCGTCTGCATCCGTTGTCGGGACGCCGGTTCGCGGCGCTGATAGCTTTAGCTGGCGGTTCAAGGGCCTTGAGGATTACTTGCAAACCGAAATGACGGACACCGCAGCGCAGACGTTTATCTGCGTGGCTCGGACCTTTGACACGTTGGCAGATAACGACACAAAGCCGACATTCTTCGGAACGTCATTTGGCCTGCCTTCGCTGCAAGAAACGTCAAGTGTGACCTTTGGTAGCCGCATGTATATCACGACAGCGGGCGCGATGCGCTGGGGCGCTGGGCGCGGCACGTCTGTTTCTGATGATGTTCAGGCTACCCCGTCAATTCTCAACGATGCCGATGCATATGAAATCTATGTCATGCAGACAGGCACGCAGAACAAGATCACGTCCGCGACAAGCGGCCTGACCGATACTGACGCAGAGACAGCGGCGCGGTTCCCAACGCAAAACATGTTCCGCATTGGCTCTGGCTTTGAAAGTTCAACAACTGGCGAGAATGACATTGCAGTTTTGCGCGGCTGGGGCGTGGATCTGACAACCGACGAAATCGCAGCCGAGGTTGCAGACGTTCGCGCCTATATGGCTGGCCTTGGGATTACCGTTTAGGGGGTAGCTATGAACAACGCAGACGCAGCAATCCGCAAGATACTCGTGCACGAGGGCGGCTATGTGAACCACCCTAGCGACCCCGGCGGCGCAACGAACAAGGGGATTACCCTTGCCACTTTCCGCCGCTACATCAAGCCCAGCGGAACCATCGCGGACCTGAAGGCGTTGACCACTGAACAGGCAGTTGTTGTCTACAAGCGGCAATACTGGGATGCGGTTATGGCTGACAGTCTGCCAGCGGGCGTTGATTACGCTGTGGCTGACTTCGCAGTGAATAGCGGCCCATCACGGGCGGCGAAGTACCTGCAAGCGGTTGTTGGCGCGGCTCAGGATGGCAAGATAGGTCCAGCAACGCTTGCGGCGGTGAACGCGGCTGACCCCGTGGCGGTAATCAATAAGCTGTGTGATAACCGGTTGGCATTCATGAAGCGTATTCAAGGCGGCAAATTGTGGGTGACGTTCGGGCGTGGTTGGCAGCGGCGGGTTGATGAGGTGCGCAGCGTGTCGTTGCAATGGGCTGGCAAAGCATCGGCACCTATCGCTCCACCATCGCAAGAAATACCCGCGCCAAGCGGTTTCATTGCTGCTATAATGGCCGCAATATCCGCATTCATGAACCGAAAGGCTTAACATGCACTACGCACCAATAGCTCGAATAATCATTCGCTACGTTGTCGGCGTTATCGTCGGCGCTGATGCCGCAGACATGCTGGCAGGTGACCCCGATGTCGTGACTATGGCCGCGCTGGCGCTGGGCACTGCGGTAGAGGTTATCTACGCAATGGCCGTCCGTAAGGGATGGGCGACATGAGCCGCGCCCCGATGGAGCCGGTCGACTGGATTATCTTCGCCTATGTGGTGGTGGTGTTCGCAGTCGGCTTCGGCGCTGGCTACTGGATCGGCTCATGACCCGCGTTGCCGTGATTGTGGTGCTTCTATGCGCTGTTGTGCTAGGTTCCTATTGGATGGGGGGCCGCAAGGACCGCCTGCAAGACGAAATCGACCGCCGCGACACTCTCGAAAGGATGCAAGATGCGACTGACCCTAACCTTGATGATAGCGGCGTTGTTAACTGGCTGCGCGAATTTGCCAAGTGAACCGGCTATCTGTTCGGGCTCACTGGACGCGCGGAAAGCCCATGCTGGCGCGCTGGTTGCCGATGGTGGCCCACAGTCGCAGCGCACAGGGCAGACGGTGCTGGCGATGATCAAGGCAGGCTGCGACGAATGACAGGGCCAGCCGGAAGCATCGCAGCGGGTTCGGCAGGGGCGGTGTTCCTCTCTGCAATCCTGCAAAATGACGCGATACTAATTGCAGCGTTCGGCGGGATTGGCGGGCTTTCACGCTGGCTCTACTTTGCTTTGAACGGGGTTGGCGAGCCTTGGTACAAGGGGGTTGGTCATCTCGTGCTTTCCGTCCTGTTCGTAACAGGTATATTCCCCATCGCGCAGCCTATCTTCGGGCTTGTGTTTGGCGGTGCAAGCTTCCTTGAGGGGATAAGCCTAGAGCCTAACGCGAACCTTGGCATTGCTTACTTTATCGGCATGTTTACGACTGTTTTAATCGGTGTTTTAGAGGATCGGATGCGCGCCAAGGGCAAGGACAAGCCGGATGAGTGAAATAAAGAAAAATGCACTTGGATCTATCGGATTCGGTGTCGTGCTGGGGCTTCTCATTCTCATAGGCCTGTCAGTAATGCCGCCGGTAACGCAACGCGCATTTGTAGCCATAGAAACGGCGCGGTTCCCCGTTGTCGGCACAGCAGAGTTGCACAACTTCCGAGACGTTCCAAACGGGTGCGAGTTTGCAGCCACTGCGCCAAAGCTGCGAAGCTGCCCATGGCGGCAAACGCTTGTTTACCTTGGTTCGCGCTCGGGCATGAACGTGCTGATTTCGTCAGACCCCCACAAAGACAAGCCAACCCTGCGTGATGTTGGCGTCCTTGAGTGGGAAACTATTTTCGTGCCGGTCGGCTGCTCTGAGCTTGGCCGGACATTTGCAGACGCTTACCACCAGTGCAGAACGGAGGGCGGATCTATGACCCGTTCGAAGTTCTGGAACAAATCAAACAAGGACAGAACAAATGACTAAAGTATCGCTTGACCAAAACACGCTAGACCGCGCCCACAAAAGCCTAGACCGGTTGATTGCACTGACCGATGACGCACGCATTCAGGCTTGCAACGAAGGCAAAACCGAGCTGCGCGACAAACTCGAAGTAGTCGGCGCTCATTTGCGGCTTGCACGGGCCGCTGCTGGCTCTCTGGACCTTGGCGGCGGCATCCGGCCCCTATCCGGCGGCAAGTGATGGTCTGGCCCTATCTATGGGGCCTGTGCGCCAGCCTAACAGCCGCTTGCATCATCTCGGGGCATGAACGGGCTTGGCGTGCGCTTGCCTGCATCATGGCAGCTTACGTGGCCTATCACGCTCTTTCCTACCCGTTCGGCACGCATGATCTATATGTGTCGGCAGGCGCGCTGATATGGGCAATTGCTGCGACTGCGGTTTATCGCCTCGGACACACAACCCCTAGTGGAATTGTTGTGTTATCTGCGCTATGCTACTTTTGGGCGGCATCATCTAATGCGCCGCAAGTAGTTGGTTCCATTCCGTTTGTCGTTTCCGACATTCTCATGGTCGCCGCAATGGTCTGGATTGGGTTTAGTGGAATTCGTGCTTTCATTGGCGGAATATTTGATGTGGTTTCTAGCCGCATTAGAGATAGCCACCTATCTGGCAATGCTGATGTTTCGACGCTACCTAAAGAGACGCAGAGATAAAGCAGACGACCAGTAGAATTAACGAGTGCGCCGCGCCTCTAATCAGGGCGCGGTTTTTCTTTGTGTTGTAGCGAACCCGCACCGCCTCATGTGGCGCACGCGCAGTGCGGGTCTGGGGTAGACATACGCAAACGCATGTGGCGTCTGCGCAAATAGTTCCATTCATGCTGCCCCTGAACACCGGGGCCGTGATTGCCCGATTATCCGGGAATTTCTTTGCGGGGGCGGGGGATGCGCACGCGGATATACGGCCACGTCTGCGCCTTTGCTTCTAGGTTATCCGCCTGCGTTTCGGATCCGCACCATGCGTAGTCAGTCGACGGGGTTTCGCCTTCGCCTGAATTATGCGGCCTTATGTATCAAACGCACCAACAATATAGCTTATAAAAACAAGGCTGTGAATCCATAATAGGGTATGGCTACTTGCTTAGAGCAAGCGCCCATACCGAGGGGATTTATGGAACACACGATATTCGGACTAATCAAAAAGCGCGGCGAGATAGCAGGGCAGCACAAGGTCGCTATGAAGGCCGCTGATGACCTCAAGGCCGATCTGGACGCCATAGACCGCGCACTGGTGCTGTGCGGATATCAGGACGATCCCAAGGGCATTGCACCGCGTGGAAAGTACAAGCAGCTATTCGGGCGCAATGAGTTGAAGCTGACAATCATCAAGGCGCTACGGGTTGCCCCTGCCGATGATGAGACGATAGCGGCGCAGATCATCGAAGCGAAGGACTGGGACGCTGATGCCCATGCCGATGTGCTAAAACGCGTGCGTCACGCACTGCAAAGGGCGCAGAGGGATGGGCATGTGGTGCAGGATTTCGGGCCAGATGGGTGTTTGTGGACAATCAGTAAATGAATCAAGAACATTTTGAGACCCCGCATCAAAACGCCCCATACAGCGCGATCTCTTCTATTTGCGGGAGCAGGTGCATAAATTTCACATTTGACACGTTGTAGGCCCGCATATCCACTTTAGTGAATTGTTAGCGTTGACTCCCACATAGCAAATAGAGTTAATGTAGTTAAGACGCCAGTCGTCACCATATATAGCTCCGCACCCCACAGTTCGTATCTGGGGCGCAAGGGGTGCTCCCAGTGGGCCGAGCCTTTCTCGGTGGACACATAAGGAGCCATATTATGGTGAAAAAGTGTGGTTGGCCGATGCCTGTGAGCGTACGCTCATATGTTCGGTACCGGAATGGCAAGTGGGAGACTGTCGTCTCTCACTGCCGTTCTAATCGGTCTAAATAGTCTGGTCGGCTAAGGACTCGATAAACTAAGACGACTGGCGTCTACCCGTCCATGAGTGAATCATTTCTGTGAATTTTGCAACCAGAAAGTTGCGTTAACTTAGCGCAACTTAACCATTGTGGTTTTACGCCGCCCGCTGCCAGTAGCCTTTCCAGTTGCGCGACACAGGCGCTTCCATCGCGTTAGACACAACGATGTGCGCCAGCGTGCCGTTATCGGTGCGGCGGTTGTCTTCCAACCATGCGGAGTGGTTTGCATACTGGTGCAGGTACTTGGGGGATACGCCGTGGTGCTGGCCTTCGATCATGTTACGCAGGCGGGAGAAGAAGCTCTCTACCATGTTGGTGTGCTTGCCGTGGTCGCTGTAAATCTCGGAGTGGTTCACGCGGTCTACGTTGTAGCCCATGTGCAGGATATCCCAGTGTGACGCTTCGTCTGCGGACATGGTTGCCATGCGCGAAACGTTCTCTTGTGCCAGTGCTACGCCTTCGCCCTCGGTCATTGCCACGAAGGGCAGTGTGCGGCCTGTGCGCTCACGCAGAGCAACCACAACGCGGCGTGTGCCTGTCTGGTGCTGCTTGAGGCGGCGATCAACGCGCTTGGCCTTCTCGTTGTGGGGGCGAATGTGACCGCCAAAATAAGCGCCATCAATCTCTACATGACCTTCCAGCACTTCACCCGTCTGGACCTCACGGGCAATCGCCTCACGCAGCTTGTGGGCCAGCACGAAGGCTGTCTTGTACTGGCAATCAATGTCACGGCTCAGTTGAACCATGCTCATGCCCTTGGAAGCGCTCACGATCAGGCAGATCGCGGCCAACAAGTCTACGAAGTCCATCTTGCGCGATGCAAAGATTGTGCCAGAGGTCACGCTAAACTGGTGGTGGCAGTTCTTGCATTTGAACTTGCGGCGCGTGGTGATCTTGTATGTCTCGTCGTGCGAACATACGGGGCAAACAGGCTCACCGTCTGTCTCAGGCCAGCGCATCTTGCAGAACGTATCATGCGCCGCCGCTTCGCCAGCTTTGTAGATGCTGCGAAGGCTTAGTGTGCGTGATGCTGCTGAAAGAAGAAAGTGCTGTGCCATTGTCTTGCCTGTGATTACTTATATCACATATATAGTACATACAGGCATGGTTTACAATGGCAAATATCACATATACGATGCCTTTATCATATATGGAGATACATCATGCCAGACCAGAGCGATTGGGAAACCAAGGCGGCTAACATTTTGAAGGCCGAATTGAAGCGGCAAGGCGTAACCTACGCCCAGCTTGCCGAGTTGATTGGGGATAAAGAGCCAAACGTGCGCAATAAGCTGTCACGCGGGAAGTTTTCAGCGGCGTTTATGTTGCAGTGCTTTCATGCGGTTGGTTCCGACATTGTTCGGATAGACTAAGAACTCAGTTTTAAATCAATCTCCGCACGCGCCACCTCACTGAGCTTTTTCTGTATCATGTGAATTTGCTGCCTCGCCCCTTGGGCCTTGCGTAGCTGAATTTTTTGATCATGAGTTAGGGCGCGTCTTTTTTCGTCCATGAGCGGTTTATCGGATGTCGGTTCGGATACCATTTCGCTAGAGAGAATAATCTCCTCACCATTAGCAGTAACGAAATCTATTACTTCGTCCCTAGCTTTCTTTGCTGCTAATAACTGCTTGTTGATTTCATCCGTTGTAAATGCTTTTTCTGGTTGCCAATCCAACGGCCTACAATCATCAGCAAGTTGCCGAGAGATGTCGCCTACCGTTACAAGCATTCGCCGAAGTTTTAGTGCGCGTTTCAACTCACTATAAGCCTCGAATGCCTCCATGGACATTCGAGTGTGTTTGTCGGCATCCTTCCATTTCTGGTCAGCGCGCCAAACAATATATGCAAGAAAGCCAGTCGCGACCAATGCAAGAAGCGCAGGAACCCACCAAGGGGTCGATAGTAACCACTTAATAGCGACTATGGTCAATCTCTCTGCGTTCTGAGCATCGTCTAAAATGGTACTCAACCCGATGAACTCAAGCACACGCTTCACCAGAAACCAAGCCCACCCTATGATGGAGAGGAACGCTGCTAAGAATAGGCCGGATGAAACTGTTGTTTTGATTGTCATGGAAGCAAAATGGCTTAGTTCGTAATATTTGTGGAGTCCCAATCATCAAGCGCCCCCGCCAGTGTGAATCGCAGCGCGCTTGGTGCGTTTGATACATAAGGCCGGAATTATGCAGGTATCCATTTGTTGCGGGGTTTTGCAGCCGGATTGCGGGGAACACCTTGTAGGGGCTGCGCCTTGATTCTGGGAAGCTGGTCACAGCATCACCCCCACTACCAACGCGGCAACACCTACCGCCACCATGAGCCACAGCGCAACCGTTAGGCAGCGGTGTGATTGCTTTGCTTGCGTCTTATTCATCGTCTAGCACCTCGCGGACGTGGATGCCGCCGCCTGATCCCGCGTGATTCACTGTCAAAAATCCGCCCCCTGTGTCCACCAACCAAAACTCACGCGCCACCTTTGGCTCTACGTATGGCTTGGTTACGCGGAAGGATGTGATCGGGGCTAAGAGGCCAGATGACCAGTTGAACTCACTGGCCATTCTTGTGCTGCCTGTCTGCGTTTGAAAGCACGCAACAACCACCGTATCAGGATGCACAGGGCAATCCCCGCCGTTCCATCCGTGCCATTCCCCATCGTTATAATCAGTCATTCCGTCTCTCCCTCTGCGCGGCGATACCGTGCAGGCATCATGTCGCGGGTTGTCGTTTCCTCCAGCGTCTCTGGCGTGGTTCGTAAGATTGCATCCGGTCGCTGGTTGTCCGATGTGCTGTTGCGGGGCTTGTCGCGGCGGTCCAGCAGGTTCTGTATTACGCGGGGCAGGCGCGACATCACAGCAGCCCCCGAAGCGGAAACGCGGCGGCGATAACCACGATCCAGAACACAATCGACACCACGAAGCCGATGACCAGGCCGCTGCCATGTGGCAGACGTTGTTCTCTGTTGTTTGCGTTGTTCATTGTGCAATCTCCCTTTGCATATCGTCAATCTCAGCCATAACGGCTTCCGGTGTATCGCCCCGCACGGCAAGGATAGGCGTTAGACCTACCCAACGGCCACCCTCGCGCTGTATGGCCCATTCCGTACCGTTTGGGGCCACGTGCAGCAGCTTGGCGACAGGCACCGCGTCCATGATGGCGACTATTTTTGCAATGATACTCATGACGGTTCCTCTGTTATTAGTCGCAGAATCGTTCTGGACGCAATTTCAACAGTTGCTGTTTCAGCCGCAGCAATCTCGCTTTCAGTCCTCATGTCATAGGTTCCGTCCGGTGCGGTGCATTCTTCGCGCATTGCCTTCTCAGCCTCTCTCAGCGCGTCATTGCGTGCCGTTGCCAGCGCGGCTTCGAGCTGTTCAATGCGGGCCAGTAGCTGTTCGATATAAGCACTATCCTGCTCCGACGAAGTGCATGAGCATCCATAACCTTCGCACTTGCCGCAGTTTGGGCAGTCTCCAATTGGCGCGCTCATTCCACCATCTCCGACAATACAACAGGCGCGTCAGACTTGGCGTCATCAAGAGCGGCCAGCGCGGTTTCTAGGTCAACACCGAAGGCGCGGGCGAAGTCCAGCACCGTATCATTCAGCATTCCGTTGAGCTTCGTTTGCTTTTCGTCGTTGGTCATTTCCATAATCCCTTTGTATTGCCAATCTTTCACATGCATGTACCCGTCACAGGTCTGGCACCAGTTCACGATAGTCACGCCCCTGACCCGGTGCCACTCATTGTCAGGCGGCTTATTCGGTGCCGTGCAGTCGGGGCATAGCTTGCGGCCAATCGGGGGCCACGGCGCGCGCTCATGCGGATCATCTGCAACCATCGGCATGGGGTGGTATATTTCGTCGTCGTCTTCCCTCATGTGCATCCCTTTCCGGTCTGTCTATGCAATCAACTTACGGCAAGTTATTTGCCAATGCAACAACTATTTTACTTGATGGGAAAACCCATTGCCGCTATGGTGAACGCATGAAAACAGCAAAGCAAATAATCACAGCAGTTGGACGCGACGAAGTAATGGCGCGGTTTGGCGTAGACAAGCGGATGGTGCGACACGTCATCCAGAAAAACGAAATTCCCGCACATTGGTACGGGGCTTTATGCAAGATTACAGGTCAGCGACTTTCTTATGGCCTGTTCAGCTTCAAAGGAATGGACATGAAAAAGACAGAAGCGCGGCTGGCACCATTGCGCCGCATGATTGATCAAGAGTGGCATCTGGGCGCAGACCTGACGACGAACGGCGGGGTTCTGTCCGAGCTGTTCGACTTCGGATGCATCGTGCCGAAGGGCGACACCAGCGGAATGTTGACAGATATGTGGCGCATTTTACCAAAGGGGCTTGACGTTGTGCACGCGGTGGCGTCATGATCGGGATTGTCGGGCGGGTGTTTTCCTTCCTTTCTACCGGTCGACGTAACGCCGCTTTGGCGCGCGTGCCTGGTCCCGTGGTTCTCCCTGCGCGTGGCTGGAAGACTAAAGCCGGGGCAGTTCTCCCACAAACTGTCTCGGCTTCTTTTTCCCAAGTCATGACCCGCACACAAGCTGACATATCAGCCGCAGAGCATGAACGGCTCTGCGCCAAGGCTGCCAGCCTAACCGGTGCCGATGGCGTCACGGTGGCACGCGCTAACGTCTACAACGCATTGCACGCACGCATGGCGGCGGAATTGGCGGTGTCGCGTGGGTAAGCCAGTTGACAGAGAGGGGCCGGTGCAGCGTTCCATCATTGCGTATCTGCGCAAAACGCTGCCGGATGCTATAGTCCATCACTGCAAAAATGAAATCAACCGCAGCGGGGTTCAGATTGCCAGAGAATTGCGCAAGGCAAAGCTTGCCGGTGTCCTGAATGGATTTCCTGACATAATCGTGCTTCCGTTCTCTAACGTCGGCGCGTTCTTCTTCGAGGTCAAAGCGGAGGGCGGGTACGCCAGCAAGACGCAGAAGGAGATGCACCAAAGGCTATCTGTGCTGGGCTATCATATCGCAGTCGTCCGAAGCATAGACGATGTGCGCGAATGCCTCATTGAGTGGGGGATCGGCTTCAAGGAAGTATTGCCACCGCGCTGAATGTGCTAGGCATTAGCCGGCGGATGGGATAAAATAACGTCAACGGGCGCAAAGACCCGCAACACAATCACAGTTCAGGAGAATAACATGGAACAAACAGAAGGTTTTAACGACGACTTGCGGAGACTATGCGCTGGGCGTTGCGGCGATTTCGGTGAGCCAGCTTGCTATCTTTTGCCAGAGCTAATTCAGCCATGCGAAAAAATAACGCCGTGCGCTGAGTGCTTATCAGACCTAGAAAAAACGCGACCTTAAAGGGAGAACAACATGACCGAACAGAACAAACACACGCGCAGCCTATCGCGCACGATCCAATACGACCTTGAACACCTGCGCGCCTGCATTGCGCAATGGAGGGCCGAACACATGCCGCATATGCGCTCATACCGCCGCGCCGTGTGCAGCCGGGTAATCTGGCACATCCGCATTGCTCAGAGCAATCTTGCATCATGGGGGCCGCAGTCATGAATTGGGAAACAGTCACCGAACAACTCAAAGCCCCGCTTGACCCCGCCGCAATCAAGCCCCCGCCGCAAGGCAAGTATGGCGAATATGTCGACGGGCTGCACGTCATTCGCGAGGCAAACCGCATCTTTGGCTTTGACGGGTGGTCGTATCGCGTCACGCGGCTTGAGCGCACGCACTACGATGTGATCGACACAGCAAAGGGGCCACAGCTTCGCACGTCTTATCTATGTTCTGTGCTGGTTACGGTCGACGGCGTGACCCGCGAGGGCTTGGCCGTTGGTATCGGTAGCGGCAAGCCAGAGAATGCTGGCGATGTGATCGAAAGCGCAGTGAAGGAAGCGGAGACTGACGCCCTCAAGCGGGCCTTGCGCACGTTCGGCAACACCTTTGGGCTGGCGTTGTACGACAAGGACAAGTCGAACCGTGAGGTTGCGCGGCCAATGTCTACGCAAGACAAGGTGAACGCAGCCACAACGCTGGAGCAGATCAACGGGCTAATCGCAGAGGTTGCTGGCCTGAACAAAGCGGCGGCGACGAAGCACCTGCACGAGCGGGCAACGGAGCTGGGCTTTGTTGGGGATAAGGAAACGAAGCAATACAAGGTTGCCCCGTGACCCACACAACAGACTTCGGGCGGGCTTATTGTATAGCCCGCCTATCCTCTGCGCAAAGCCTGGCCCAGCTTGCTAAGATATGGGACGGAATAGGCGACCACTACCGCCGAGACAGGCAGGTTGTAGCGCACAAAGACAAGCTGAAGAAGGCGCTAGGGAATGGTTGAAATAGCATTGACCCGCACACCAGCGGGCCTTGTGCCAGCCGATACGGACGCTGCCGAATGGTTGCAAAAGGTCGGCATAGGCAAGGCAGTG
>Ga0193965_1000456_pt1 | contig 12952 bp, 10 predicted proteins | sample FB_8_MG_FD_140330 | JGI IMG/M metagenome (GOLD analysis project Ga0193965, IMG submission 140330) | Microbial mat bacterial communities from the Broadkill River, Lewes, Delaware, United States - FB_8_MG | ecosystem: Environmental > Aquatic > Freshwater > River > Microbial mats | place: USA... | reverse complement strand
TTATCAAGATAATCACTAACTATTTTAAAAACAAATATATTATTCTCTTCTAAATATTGAAGTGATATATCTATAAAATATTTTGCTTCCATATCATATAGCATATTTTCTTTTATATCTATTTTAGTATCTAAACTTATTGGTTGATTTACAGTTGTAAGAGGTAGGTAATTTATATTTTCTAACTTTTTATTTGTACAAAATAAACTACCTATTTTTATATTTTTATCACTACACCCAGCAATTCCAATATTAAAAGATTTTGATATAGTATAGTTTTTAAATATATACTCTAAGTTAGTTGTTGTATTCTCTTCCCCTATCCCTGATATTAAAACAATATATTTATCATTTGAATATATTTTAGGGGTAGAGTTTGTTTTTTTTAGTTTGAGTTTTTCTATAAAAGTTTGTGCTTCACAAAGTAAAGCAGTATGAATAAGTACCATAAACTAAAAGCTAAATATTAAAATATTTAGCTTCTTTATTTGGTACTACGATTGCTACTGTACTTTGCTCTGGATGAATTTGGTAAGTTTCACTAAGCTCTACTCCAAACTCTTCAGGTTTTAGTAAATCAAAAATTGTTCTATTCATAGCCAAATCTGGACAGGCAGCATACCCAGGTGAATATCTACACCCTTGATACCCTTTCATAACTACATCTTTTAAAGTTGGTTTTTCATCATCTACTATATTTAAATCTAGTCTTATTTGTTTATGTACAATCTCAGCTAAAGCTTCAGCTAACTCTACAGCAAGACCGTGAACATTATAGTATCTTGCAAACTCACCTTTGTCATATATCTCTTTTTCAAACTCTGTTATATTAAGCCCAGAACTAACAAATGTAAATCCAACTGTATCAAATTCATTGCTTTTAAAATAATCAGCCAAACATCTATGTGGCTCTTTACCTTGTCGAGGAAAATCAAAAGTTGCTATGATATTTTGTTTATCTTCATCATAAATATTTAGTTTTGTATCATCTGCCTTACAAGGAAAATATCCATAAAGAACTATAGGGTCAAATACTTTTTTATCTAAAAACTCATCTTTTAAGTTTTCATACAATGGTTTTACTACATTCTCTTCGTGAGCCTTAAACTCCTCTGCTTGCATTTTACCTTTTTTATATCCCCATCTTTGTCTAAAAAGAACTCTATGGTTTATCCAATCAAAAGCTAAGCTAGGCTCAAAGTCTTTTGACATATCTCTTCTTCCATAAAAAGGTGGATTGTAGTTATGTTTATGCTCTATTAAAAGTGGAGTATGTATATCACTATTAAATTCAACTTTTTCAAGCTTTTGTATAGCTTCGTCAACTACTACTAAATCTGCAGCCATATTGGTATCTAAAGGCTCATTATTTTCAAGATGTTTTTCAACTCTTTGCATAGCTACAACACCATCAAAAGCATCTCTTGCATAAAAAATTGGTCCATCATATATAGGACGACAAAAATCATCTACAAAAGCTTTAGTTAAAGCAGCTCCACCAAGCATAACAGGTAGTTTTATATTTTGCTCTTGTAAAGTTTCAAGATTTGCTTTCATCTCATTTGTTGATTTTACTAAAAGTCCACTCATACCTATAGCATTGGCATTGTGTTTTTTAGCCTCCTCAATAAAACTTTCTATACTTGCTTTTATCCCTATGTTTATAACTTTAAAGCCATTGTTACTTAATATAATATCTACAAGATTTTTACCAACATCGTGTACATCACCTTTTACAGTCCCAAGAACAAGTGTAGTTTCACTCTCTTTCTCTATTTTTGGTAAAAATGGATTAAGTTGGTCAACTGTAGCTTTCATAGTTTCAGCACTTTGAAGTACAAATGGAAGTTGCATAATACCAGCTCCAAACAGCTCCCCTATCTCTTTCATACCATCTATTAGCCACTCATTTACTATTAATTCAGGTTGTACTTGATCTTTTAGTTTTAAGCTAAGTGGAATTAATCTCTCTTTATCTCCATCTTTTAAAAGTTGTATAACTTTACTTTTATCATCTAGTTTTTCATACTGGGCATCTGTTTGTTGTTCAACTGCTCCAACATCACTAAAATGTTCTATAAAAGCAAAAAGTGGGTCCCCCTCATCTCTTTTATTAAAAAGTAAATCTTCACAAGCTTTAAGGTCCTCTTTTGACATCTTATTTATAGGAACTAAATGTTTTACATTTACAATTGCACTACTTAATCCAGCTTCAACACAATGGTGTAAAAATACACTATTTAGATAAACTCTAGCATCTTTTTGTAATCCAAAAGAGATATTAGAAAGTCCAAGTGTAGTTGAAACTTCTGGGTGCATAGTAGTAAACTCTCTTATAGCTTCAATAGTTTCAATCCCAGCTGTATAATATTCCTCATCACCACTTCCAATAGTAAATACAAGCATATCAAATACTAAATCTTCAGGATTTAATCCGTGAACCTCTACTGCTCTTTTATAAATTCGTTGGGCAATTCTTACTTTATCATCTTTTGTTTTTGCCATAGCAACTTCATCAATCACTAAACAAACTAAACTTGTACCATACTTTTTAGCTAATTGACATATCTCATCAAACCTCTCTATCCCATCTTCAAGATTTACAGAGTTTAATATAGGTTTACCACCTATAAGTTTTAATGCTTTCTCCAGTGCTGGTATTTGTGTAGAATCTGGCATAAGAGGTAAAGATATTTTTTGAGCATAAAGTGAAACAACCTCATCCATATCTTTTGTTTCATCTCGTCCAGCAAATCCTACACTTACATCTATTACATGAGCCCCTGCTCTTACTTGTTGTTGCCCAACAGTGAGTGTCCCTTCAAAATCTTCAGCTTTTAATAATTCTCTAAATGCTTTAGAACCAGTTGCATTACTTCTTTCACCTATTAGAAGTGGAGATGGAGATTGCTTTAACTCTACTGTTTGAAATAAACTTGCTAAACTTGTAGGGTGATTACCTGTTGGCTTTTTTGGTTTAATATTTTTTATAGCATCACTTAAAGCTTTTATATGTTGTGGAGTTGTACCACAACAACCACCAAGAAAACTCACCCCATCGAAATCTAAAAATGTTTTTTGAATAGTTGAAAACTCATCTGGTCCCATAGGATAAAAAGTATATCCACCTCTATTTTGTGGCAGTCCAGCATTTGCATGAATAGATAAATATTTATCACTATGTTCACTTAAAACTTCAAGATGTTTTTTTACTTGTTCTGGTCCTGTTCCACAATTAAACCCTAAACTTAAAATATCAAATGGCTCTAAAATTGTAGCAATAGTTTGTGCATCTGTTCCTATTAACATACTACCACTAAGCTCAATAGTTACAGATACCATCACTGGAATTTGAGGTGCTATATCATTTAGAGCATGAATAGCTGCTTTTATTTGAAGTGGGTCTTGACAAGTTTCAAGTAAAAATATATCAGCCCCACCATCTACTAAACCTCTTGCAGTTTCTTTATATCCATCATACATAGTATCATAATCAATATGCCCTAAAGATGGAAGCTTAGTCCCAGGTCCAATAGAAGCTAATACAAATCTTGGTTTCTCTTTGGTGCTATATTTATCACATACTTTTTTTACTATTTCACAACCTAGCTTTGATAACTCATAACATCTATGTGACATATCATATTCATCAAGAACCCAAGGCATTGTACCAAATGTATTTGTTTTGATTAAATCAGCATCAGCTAAAGCATAAGCATTATGTATTTTTTCTAAAACTTCAGGTGCAGTTGCATTTAAAAGTTCATTACACCCCTCTTGCTCAATCCCATTTTCATCAAGCCAAGCCTCTTGTGGAACTTTGTAAGTTTGAAGTTGAGTTCCCATTGCACCATCTATCACAAGTGCTCTTTCTTTTATTAACTCTAATATTTTATCTTTTATTATCATACTCATCTTCTATTTATTATATTTTACCAATATCATACCAGCAAACTTGTTGTCTTTATAAAATTCAACTCTATATATTTGACCACTTTTTTCTATTGAATATCTTTTTAAAAACATATCTTTAGATATAACTTTTTCTGTTTCTATTTTGTCTTTAAGAGGAGATATATAACCTATAATATTTACTCTAAATCTCTTATCTTCTAAAATTAAAAAGTTTTCATCAACTTCAATAGTATCACCAAATTTTACTTTTGTTAACTTTCCATCTTGTTTTACAGATACTTCTGTATCAAAACTTAAGTGTTCTGAAAAATCTGCTTCTAGTTGTGTTAATCTTCTATTTCCATAATATATAGTGTATCTATCTTTATCTTTAATGATTTTAATAAGAGGATTACTTGGTAAATAATTTATTACACCATCTTGTTTTACAGGAAAATATTTCTGAATATTTCTTATATTATTTAAAGGTATTTTTATATGAGTTTCATCGAATGTGATACTTATATCATCATTTAAAGCATGTTTAATACCATCTAAAGTCATTGGAAATTTTCTTTTATATTCAATACCCATAATATCCATATATTTTTCAATAGCTAACATTTTATAATAAACTCTTTGGTCTACACTTAAGCTTTTGCTCGTTTCGTGTCCAAATGCTGCTTTTCCTTGAGTAACAGCGTAATAAGTAAGAGTTTTAGCCATCTCTTTCTCTTCGTGAGTTTTATTAAATCTTGTATGTGTATTTTTTGTTCTATATCTATCTTCCTCTTTTAATAAATGATTATTAAGATGGTTTACAACTTGTTCTGATATATTATAAGTATCTGCATAAGTTGTTATATCTTTATGGTGTAGATACTCTTGGTCAATTACATTACTCTGTCCCCATTTAGCTGGTTGATGCCACTTATCTATATACATAGGTCTATAAAAGCCACTACCATCATGAAGATTAAGTACAAGTTTTACATGTTTATCTGCAATATAACTTTTAATTCTTTGAACAATCTCATATTCAGGGTCATCTTTGGGAAGATAAGCAAATTTTCTATTCATATCCCCATAAGGACCTCTACTTCTTTTAATAATACTATAAAAGTTTAAATTTGGAACAATCCAAACAGAACCTTTAGTTATATCATAATGTGTAGATAATAAAGAAGCTGCCATAAAACCACCTGGTTCATCACCTTGAATACCACCTACAACTAAAAGTGTATTATCATCTAATACACCTTTTTTTATAAAATCAAATTGAAAATTATCTAAATCTTTAATATCTGCTTTACAGCTCTCTTTTCTTAATGTTTTAATTTCAGTATTATTTTTTTCTAAAATATTTTTCTGTAAATCTACTTCACAAAGTCCACTTGTTACCATCAAAGATAATCCAAAAATAACACTACTAAATCTACCTATTTTATTCAATTTTAACTTACCTTTATATGCCACGGTTCAAATCTTACCCCGTCTTTATTATTAACAAAATATCTTATACCTACATAATCTAATTTTCTAATTGCTTTATACTCTTTTGTTTTTGAAAAAGCAGATGTGAAGTTTTTATGCCCCCAACCTTTTTTACCTACATCAAAATCACAAATAGTATGATAAGAGTAAGATGGTGGTGCAATAGAGCGAGATGCTTTTGAGATATTTCCATTACAATAATCTATTTTTGCTACATATAAACTAAGTTGTTTTACAACACTTCTAATACCAGATGTTAAAATCAAATCTCTATTCACATCTTTTATAATATTGTTGTAATCTTGGATTGGTTTCCCTTTAAAAAGATAATGTCCTGAATATGGTACTTTTACAATATCTTTTTTCTCTATTTTATGAGTGATTTTATGAATTGTTTTCTGACCATAAAAACCGTATTCATTTGGGTCTGAATAAAAAAGTTTTTCAATTAGATTCATCTCTGATTTAGAAAATCTACCAATAGATGAATAGTTTCTAGCATAAAATAACATATCATCAAAAGAAAGATAATTAAAATGCCCATAACCTACATGATTTATTACTCTTTTTAATCTATTGTTTAAAGACCTTAAAACTCTCATATCTGTAGTATTGAGATAAACCTCATCTTTGATAGTTACAAAATCTTTAGCCATTAATGGTGCTACTGCTGATAATAATAAAAAAGTTCTTCTGTTCATAGCTGTATTATATCAGATTTTAACTTTAATTCTATTATTTTATAAAATTTGTTTAACTCTTTTAGCTCTATTTTACTTTCTCTTTGTTTTTTTCCCCAAGTTGGCTCTGGAAAATAACTATCCTCTTTAAATCTTGCTTGAATATGAAAATGAACATGTGGTAGATAATTACCAAAAGATGCTATATTTATTTTATCTGGTTTAAAATAAGATATCATCTCTTTTTCAATAATATCAAGAGCTCTTAATATCTCTAATTTTAATTCCGTAGAACAATCACTAAACTCTTTAATCTCTTCTATAGTAAAAACTTTTAACCAAGGTATCTCAAATTTTTCTACTTCAACCTTAATTAAACTATTTTTATAAACTATCATAAAACCATCTTAATATGTTCGTGGTCACCTAAAAGTTTATAAATACCTTTTCTATCATCTTCATTATGAACTAACATCTCTAAAGTAAAGCTTTTAAACTTCCCTTTACTACTAGTTTTTGATGGTTTTATACCATGTTCTCTATCTTCTATAACCTGTTTTATAATATTATTTATATTTTTTTCTTCTTTAATAACAACCTTATACTTCCAATTACATGGATAATCTAACTCTAATTTATGATTATTTAAATCTATCATCTTTCATATACTCCTGTTTTTCCACCACTTTTATGCTCTAATTGAACATCACTAATTACCATACTTTTATCTATAGCTTTTACCATATCATATATAGTCAAAAGTCCTACACTAACTCCTGTTAAAGCTTCCATCTCTACACCCGTTTGACCTGAAAGTTTTGTTGTTACACTTAATTTAAATCCAGGTAAATCCTCTAACTCTTCCACATCACAATTAATTCCAGTTAATAATAAAGGGTGACACATAGGTATAAGTTCTGGTGTTTTTTTAGCCCCCATTATAGCAGATATTACAGCTGTTTGTATAACTGGACCTTTTTTATTGCTATTTGTAATGATATTATCAAATGCTTCTTTAGACATTTTTATCTTTCCTGTAGCAATAGCTACTCTTGTAGTATTATCTTTATTTGATACATCAACCATTTTTGGTCTAGCATTCTCATCTAAGTGTGTTAAATCCATATTATTTATCCAAATATTTTATTTTTTATATTATACTTCAACTATTATTAAGATATATTTATATACAATGCGATTATTAAAAAAAGCAGTAACTAGCCCAAGAGCAGTTAAATTTATGCAAGAAAGTGGGGTGACACAATGCCTGGTATTAAAGTAAAAGAATCTGAATCATTCGAAGAAGCTTATAGAAGATTTAAAAAACAATGTGATAGAAGTTTAATCGTTACAGAAACAAGAGCAAGAAGATATTTTGAATCTAACCCTGAAAAGAAAAAGAAACAAAAAATTAACGCTAAGAAAAAAATGTTAAAAAAACTTTATATGTTAAGAAGATATGAGTCAAGACTGTAGTCTTTTCTAATTAAAAACATATTATCAAAACTACTATTAATTTAGTATTTTTGATAAAAAATTAACTTTTATGCGTCTATGGCTTAACTGGATAGAGCACTGGGTTTCGGCCCCGGTGGTTGTGGGTTCGAATCCTACTAGGCGTACCATCAAAACCCTTGTAAAAAATATTTTAAAATATTTTCTGCAAGGGTTTTTTTATATCTTAAAATAATATAATCTATTTTCAAAATACATATACTAAAGGCACTACTAAAATGGAAGAAAATAAAAAAACATTAACAATTATAGATACTTTTGGTTTCTTATTTAGAAGTTTTTATGCACTACCTCAACTTAAATCACCAACTGGTTTTCCTACAGGAATGTTAACAGGTTTTATGAACTTTATAAGAACTTTGGGAAAAGACTTTCAAACAGATTATCTTGTATTTGCAATTGACTCAAAAGGGGATACATTTAGGCACGAAATATATCAAGATTATAAAGCTCATAGAAAAGATGCACCCGATGATTTAAAAGCACAACTATCTGTAGCTGTTAAATTTGTTGAAAATATGGGATTTGCAATCGCCTCAAAAACTGGATTTGAAGCAGATGATATTATAGCTTCACTTGCAACAAATGGTGTAAAAGAAGGTTTAAATATAAGAATTGTAAGTCACGATAAAGACCTTTATCAATTAATGGATGATAATATATCTATGCTTGACCCTATTAAGAAAAAAAATATCACAAAAAAAGATTGTTTTGATAAATATGGTGTTTATCCAGAACAATTTATATCTTATCAATCATTATTAGGGGATAGTGCTGATAATATACCTGGAGTTAAAGGTGTTGGAGCTAAAACAGCTATGCTATTAATTCAACAATTTGATAATCTTGAAAATATTTATGCAAATATAGAGCAAATAGAAAAACAAAGATGGCAAAAACTTTTAAATGAAGGGGTAGAGTTAGCAAATATTAGTAAACAACTTGTTACTTTAGATAAAGAAGCTTATAAATTATCTGATATTGGAGATTTAGAACAATTAACACTACCTAAAGAAAATCCCATTTTAAAAATTGCAGACTTACTTAAAGAGTATGGATTAACCCAAATAATCGATAAAGTTCACAAAGAGGGATTATATTACCAAACATCTATTCCTAAAGGATATGTTCAAGAGGAGCATACACAACAAGTTATAAGAGAAAAAGAGATATTAAAATGTGATTATATTTTATTAAACAATCACAAACAACTATTTGAAGTTATAAATAATATCCCTCAAAATTCTATAATAGCTTTTGACACAGAAACTACAAGTTTAGATTCTAAAACTGCTTCTATTGTTGGATTCTCTTTTTGTTTTGAAAATGACAAAGCATACTATGTACCTATTAACCATTTTTATTTAGGAGTTTTAGAACAAATTTCAATGGAAAATGCAAAAGTTGCAATAGAGATGTTAAATAAACATAAACTTATTTTACAAAATTTTAAATATGATAAAGCTATTATCTTAAATAATTTTAATATAAATCTAAAACTAGAAGCAGATACAATGATATTAGCTTGGTTACAAGATAGTGATAAACCTGTTGGTATAGATAAATTAGTAGATAGATTATTTAAAAATGGATATAAACCAATAGCTTTTAAAGATGTAGTAAAAAAAGGGGAAGACTTTTCAACAGTTATGATAGAGGAAGCTTGTAAATATGCGGCAGAAGATGCATATTTAACTTTTAAATCTTATTTTAAACTATTAGAGATATTTAAAGATAATGATGAAGAGTATATGGTTCAAATTGCAAAACAGATTGAATTTCCTTTTATCTCAGTATTAGAAAAAATGGAAAATCAAGGTATAAAAATAGATTTAAATTTTTTTGAAAAACTAAAAAAAATAAGTGAAGATAATTTAAATGAGATAAAAAGTAAAATATATCAACTATGTGGAGAGGAGTTTAATATAAATTCACCAAAACAATTAGGAGTTATTTTATTTGAAAAACTAGAGTTAAAAACAGGTAAAAAAACAAAAACTGGATATAGTACAAATGAATCTGTTTTATTATCTTTAAAAGATGAGCATCAAGTTATAGCTGATATTTTAGAATATAGAGAAGCTTTTAAATTACACTCTACTTATATTGAACCTTTATTAAAATTAGCTCAAGAGAATATTGAAAATAAAATTCATACATCATTTGTACAAACAGGAACAGCAACAGGAAGACTAAGTAGTAAAAATCCAAACTTACAAAATATACCTGTAAGAACAAAAGCAGGAAGATATATAAGAAAAGGATTTATAGCTACAAAAGGATATAAACTAGTAGGTATTGATTATTCTCAAATTGAATTAAGACTTTTAGCACACTATAGCAAAGACCCTGCTCTTATGAATGCTTTTATAAATGATAAAGATATTCACTTAGAGACTGCTATTAAAATATTTGGAGAAGATGAAGCAAAATCAAAAAGAGATATTGCAAAATCTATAAACTTTGGTTTACTTTATGGTATGGGTGCAAAAAAATTATCAGACCAATTATCTATTAGTGTAAAAGAAGCAAAACAATATATAGATAGTTATTTTGAGAGTTTTGCAACTGTAAAAGAGTTTTTGGAATCTGTTCAAAATGGTGCTATAGAAAATGGATATGTAAAAACATTATCAGGTAGAAAAAGAAGATTTGATTTTGAAAATGTAAATGCTATGTTAAAAGCTTCATATTTAAGAGAGAGTATTAATACACTTTTTCAAGGTAGTGCATCTGATTTAATAAAGTTAGCTATGAATAAAATAGATTTAAAATATAAAAATAATGATGATATAAAAATGTTACTTCAAATACATGATGAGCTTATATTTGAGATAAAAGAGGAAGAGGTTGATAATGTAACACAAAAATTAGTTTATATTATGGAAAATATCTTTAAATTAGATATCCCTTTAAAAGTGAGTGTTTCAGTTGGGGATAATTGGTCAGAATTAAAATAGATGATAACAAAAGAATCAATAGAGAATTTAAAATCACATCTTGATATTGTAGATGTTGTATCACAATTTTTGGAACTTAAAAAATCTGGTGCAAATTTTAAGGCTTGTTGCCCTTTTCACGGTGAGGAAACACCATCTTTTGTAGTTAGTCCAGCGAAGCAAATATACCACTGTTTTGGGTGTGGTGTTGGTGGAGATAGTATCAAGTTTGTTATGGAGTATGAGAAACTAAATTATCCAGAAACATTGGAGAAACTAGCTAGTATGTATAATGTTTCTTTACAATATGATAAAAATTTTCAAAAACAAGATAGAAAAGTTATAGAGAGTATAAATAATTTTTATCAAAAACTTTTAGTTTCAAATAATATAGCATTAGATTATTTAAAACAAAGAGGTGTTTCAGATTTTTCAATGGAAAAGTTTGAGATTGGATATGCTGGAAACTCACAAAGTACATTAGAATATCTTAATAAAAACTATCTTAACTTAAATGATGCAAAAGAGTTTGGTATTATAGATAATGGTCAAAATGGACTCTATGCTAGATTTATAGAAAGAATTACTTTTCCCATATATACAATTACAGGTAATATTGTTGGATTTGGTGGAAGAACAATATCAGGACATAATGCAAAATATATAAATTCTCCTCAAACAAAACTATTTAATAAATCAAGACTTCTTTATGGGTACCATTTAGCAAAAGAAAATATTTATAAAACAAATACAGTTATTGTAACAGAGGGTTACCTTGATGTAGTAATGCTTCACCAAGCTGGTTTTTCAAATGCAGTTGCAACTTTAGGAACTGCTCTTACAGCTGAACATCTTCCACTTTTAAAAAGGGGAGAACCTAATGTAATTATTGCTTATGATGGAGATAAAGCAGGGTTAAATGCAGCTTATAAAGCTAGTTTGCTTTTAAGTCATAGTGATTTTAAAGGTGGGGTTGTAATATTTGAAGATGGTTATGACCCTGCTGATATGATAAAAGATAATCAAATAAATATATTGCAAAAAAAATTAAATAAACCAACACCTTTTATACCTTATGTTATTGATTTTATTATATCTAAATATAATCTCCAAAATCCACAAGATAAACAGCAAGCTTTAGAGGAATCTAATAATTATCTAAAAACATTAGCTCCAATTTTACAAGAAGAATATTCAAGCTTAATAGCTAGAAAATTAAATATTAGTGAAAAAATTGTTCAAATCAAAAGTGAACCTACAACTCAAACTCCACAAAATGTGATGCTAAACTCTTTTGATGTTGCAGAATTAAATATTATTAAAACAGTTTTATCAGATAATAGTTTATTACCTATTTTAAAAGAGAAACTAAACCCTAATATATTTAAAGTACATAAAAATGAATTAAATATTTTATTACAATCTAATGATAAAAGCCCATTAAATGGTATTTTGTTAAATGAACAGCTAAAAATATACACAAAAGAAGAGCTAGAGAAACAAATATCTCTTTTATCAATCCCTTATTATACATACCTATTACAACAATTAAATTATAATAATGAATTAGATTTTATAACAAAAAGTAAAAAAGTAAGAGAGTTAAAAACAAAGATAAATAATCTTAAAAGAAGTAATATTACAATATAATATTAAATAAATATATTATAAAGGAGAAAGTATGTTATATAAAAAAAGTCTTGTTAAGATTATAAATAACCTATCATTATCAAAAATTTATACATATAACCAAATTAAGGAATTAATAAAGTATATTGATATAAATTTATTACACAAACTCTTGATTGAACTTCATAATGAAGGATATATTACAATACAAAAAAATAATAAGTTTATACTTGAAGAAAAAAAGCCAAAAAAAAAATTGGTTTTTGTATATGGTAGTTTAAAAAAAGATTTCAATAATCATCATGTAATAGAAAAAGCAAAATATAAATGTAAAGCAAAAACTTTAGAGCGTTTTGATATGTTTGAAGAAGATTATGCTAATTATCCTTATCTACTTGAACGAACAACAACTAAAAGTCATAATGTTAAAGGAGAGCTTTATGAAATATCAAGAGATGATATTTTGAATGAGTTAGATAAATTTGAGGATGCTCCAAATTATTATGAAAGACGTACAATTAAGGTTAAAATTTATAATGGTCAAATTAAAAAAGCAGATGCTTATTTTATGAAAGAACATAAAGTTCCTAAAAACAAAGAACCTTTAGAGGAATGGATTGAACACAAAACTGATTTTCTATCTGAATTCGAAGAATATTATAGGCAACGAAATTGTTAATACTAGAAGATTTTAAATTGGAAGCAGACTACTCCAAAAGATATATTAAACAAAATAAATCAGAGCCTATAATAGAACAGTATATTTTTGGTTGTGAATTTGAGTTTTATTTTTATGATAAC
>Ga0193965_1000455_pt1 | contig 12961 bp, 9 predicted proteins | sample FB_8_MG_FD_140330 | JGI IMG/M metagenome (GOLD analysis project Ga0193965, IMG submission 140330) | Microbial mat bacterial communities from the Broadkill River, Lewes, Delaware, United States - FB_8_MG | ecosystem: Environmental > Aquatic > Freshwater > River > Microbial mats | place: USA... | reverse complement strand
TGATTTTAGAAATCACTTCCCGGGCAGATACAAGCTTTATCAATAAAAAATTTTCAGGCATAGCAATGACCACCCATTTGATTCCATGCAAATTTCAAGATTATGACAGCTAAATATAGGCTATGGAAAGCAGTTTGCTCTACTTTTACCCTAAGAATCGACACCGAGCCTTCGACCCGGTTAATGCAACCCAAAAGCTGGAACGACCAAATTAACCGCCGGGAAATTTCACGGTCCGGGCTTGGCCGTTCTACTTAACGTTCTTTTTAATTGCGGTGTATTTTTTGTAAACAAGATTCATCGCAGCGAAAACTTTAACGGCAGGACGGAATATAGCCCTTATGGAACCCCAAAAAGGCCGCATGATAAAATTGGAAACAAGAATTGAAGATATTAAAATAGATTCAAGGAGGATTTAAATGCCGGATAAACTGGAAGCAGGGGAACTGAAAAAACTAATACAATCTGTTTTCTGTCTAACTAAAGATGATCGCCATCTGCTGCTTATTGTGGATGTGCCTGACGAACAATTGCCGGATACTGAGTTGTGGGGTGCCCGCCGGCAGATTGCCGGTCTCTGGCGACGCATGCTGGATGCCGGCAAAGAGGATCTGGGCCTGGAAAGTGTACGGTTGCTGGCCTACCCCAATGTGCATACCAACAATGCACAACTTCCCGCCTGGGGAGTGTTTGTGGACGAGGCCCAAGATCTTACGAGCCACAGTCTGAGCACAATAAATGACCGAATCAATATAGAAGAGGCCCTGTCTAAAGTACAGATTGTAATCGCCTTGACCCAACTTTCCACTACCGCACCGTTGAAACTTCTCTCCAAAAAACACGATTTCAGGGCCGCCACAATGCCCGGTTTTTCCAAAGCGATGATACCGGCGTTGCGTATCGATTACAGCCAGGTCAACCATCGTGTCAACCGGGTTAAAGAAGAGGTGACACGGGCCCTTTCCGCAGAAATCTGTTTTATTGTAGATGCAGAAAATAAATATGAGATTTTTTTCGATCTGCGACACAGGAAAGGTCACGCATCCGGGGGGCAATTTCCTGAAAACGGCCTTGCTGGTAATCTGCCATCGGGTGAAAGCTATATCGTTCCTTATGAGGGAGAACTGGATGATGTATCAAAATCCAGTGGTATATTGCCGGTTCAAATTAAAGAAGAGGTCGTGCTCTATAAGATCGATAAAAACAAGGCAGTTAAGGTTATCAGCCAGGGAAAGCATTCCAGGCTTGAAGCGCAGCGCATTAAAGAGGAGCCTGCCTATGCCAATATTTCGGAAATCGGTTTTGGTGTACTAAAGGATTTTGGCCTCACACCCATTGGTGTTACTTTGCTGGACGAAAAACTGGGCCTGCATATTGCTTTTGGGCGTTCCGATCATTTCGGAGGGGCTGTTGGGGTTGATGATTTTTCCAGCCCTGAGGCTGCAATTCACATTGATCGTATCTATATTCCGGAAACAGCCCCGCGCATCCATGTGGCCCACGTACGCTTGACCTATCCGGATGGTAGTTCCCTGGAGATAATAAAAGACGGAGATTATACTATTTTTTAAAAGCATCAAGGAGATGACCCATGCTCGAAATTATTGTAACACTTCCTGTTGTTGCTCTTGTTGTCTACGGTATTTTGAAGGGCTGGTATACCCAGTCCGTTCTTATTGTGGCTGGTTTTATTTTATTGATTGCCGGCTGGCTTATTGGCAACAGCCCTATCATTCCTGATGGCAGTGTCGGGGGCGTTGCGCCCTCGGCCTTTTGGTTTTTTGACCTTTTTGAAAAATTGAGAGGGCTGTTCAGCGCCACAGCCGCTAATTTAGGAATGAATATCATGGCCGTAGGGGGATTTGCCGCCTACATGTCCGGTCTTGGTGCGTCTCATGCGCTGGTCAGGATCACCACTGCCCCCATGAACAGACTGAAGTCGCCCTATGCGGTTATTGCTCTGGGGTATGTTATTGGCGCCTTTCTCAACATGTTCATTACCAGTGCCACCGGATTAGGCCTGCTTTTAATGGCCACCATGTATCCTGTTTTCAGGGGACTGGGCCTGAGCCGGCTGTCAGCGGCGGCACCCATTGCAACCACCGGGGCATTGGAACTTGGTCCAACCCAGTCCAATGTCATTTATGCTGCCGGACAGGCCGGTATGGATGTTACCGAATATGTATTCAGTTATCAGATTCCTGTTGTTGTCCCGGCCATCCTGGTCATGGCAGTGCTCCATTTTTTCTGGCAGAGTTACATGGACCAGCGTGAAAAGACAGCCCCTGGAATTGAAAAAAGCACCACCCAGGAGGTAACATCCAGTGCTGAAGATGAAAAACTTAAAACCACACCAGGTTATTTTGCCCTTTTAAACATGATTCCTCTGATCTTTGTGATTATTTTCAGCAAGATGACAAACATCGGCTACTCCATCCACCTTGTCACGGCCATCCTGGTTAGCGTTTTCATCTGTGTGATCGTTGATATTTTCAGCACCAAGAGTGTCAAGACCGCATTTAATAATTTCAAGAGTTGTATGGACGGCATGGGCCAGGTTTTCAGCTCAGTTGTTACATTGGTGATTGCAGCCGCAATTTTTGCAGACGGCCTAAAACAGGTGGGTATTATTGATCTTATTCTTGAATCTGCGGCCTCCGCAGGCTTTACTCCTGGCGGAATGAAACTGGTTATTGTTTTGGTCATTGGGGTGTCTGCCATCTTGATGGGATCCGGCAATGCCTCTTTTATGTCATTTGGGGAACTGGTCCCGCTCTTTGCCGAGAAATTTAACATTAATCCGGCGAAAATGCTTCTCCCGATGCAGGAAACATCATCCCTGGCCCGGACTGTGTCGCCCATTACAGCCGTCATCATTGCTGTTTCCGGTCTTGCAAAAGTTAAGCCCATGGACTTGGTTAAACGCACCTCAGTTCCCATTGTCGGCGGCATGATTACAGTGGTTATTTTGAACTATCTACTTAAATTTTAGGAAAAAAGCTGTTACGCCGAGTATGGTGACTATTTAGAAAAGCGCCTAAAATATAGAATTCGAATATAGCTGAAGACTGAGGTGCCGTTTATGGTAGAAGTATGAAATGGGGGGCGTTCGATGGAAACAATGGGAAAGCCTATACCACAAATTTCAAATAATATTGATTTGTTGAATGGGAAACCTTGATTATTATCATTACACTCTAACAATCAACTTGTACCGGGTTTCACCGGTGATGTTGGGGTTATGTGATTTGTCCTTCCCTGAAGTGCAAAGCTACCCAAAAATAGTATTGCGCGTTGCGCAATATGCCGTACAATATATACGTAAATATTCGGATTAGTACTATTTTTCTCCCAGCTCAAAAGGAACCGGACTGATCTGATGCCCTCACTGACGCCGGCATCATGGAAGCGGAATCACTTCATCCCCATTTGCAATGCCGGTTATGCCTTTCCTGGAAATTTCTACAAGGGACATGGCCACTTTGTCCTGGATGGGAATGGCAGACATGGTTTCCATGACCAATATTGTTGCCAGCCCCTTTTGCAGACTGACGTTCATAATGCTGTTGCGATTATAGAATTCTGTGTTTCGGGCAAAAAGAACCAGGCTCGTTTTAAAGTCAATCGCCGGCACATCTTCCCCCGGCTTCAGCACCTTGAACAGGCCTTCAAATAATTGAGTGTTATCTATGAACCCCACTGGTGTTTCACGAAGCCCTTTGGGAAAAAGCAAAAGCTGATCCACGGGACAATCTCCTTGCCAGGAAGCCAGAATTTTTATGTTCACCGGTTCAGTTATCGGTGCGCTACCAACGCAGCCTGTCATCATCAGAAGGCAGATAAAAATTGGGAAGAGGGGCTTTGAAACCATTATGCAAAATTGTTTTTTCATGATCTCTCCTTTTCTTTATTTTAGCATATTTGTATTGTCAGGAGACAATCCAGCAGATATTTGTCCCCCGGGGACGCAGACAGCAAAGCGATGCTTATGGATCAAATATCATAAAATTACCCTATTGAGTATGGGGCCCTGTTCGTTTATAAGGTAAAATTGATTTTTACCTTTCGTTAGAAAAAAAAATGATAATTTTACGGTCATATGCATATCTGATTTTTTTATTGGTGCCGGCATTTGCTGCCGGCTGCCAGGATACGGTTTACCTAATGCCCACGCCTTCGTTCATTGCCTCAGGAGCGCACAATCTCTTTGCACTCAACCCCCATCTTAAAAAAAACAATAAAATTTCAGTCTTTTATGCCACCAACCGCTCCCCCTTGGGAAAAGGTCAATTCACCAATTATTCCATTTTTCCGGGCAGAAAAATCAGCCTGGGGGTTGCCCATCTTGAAATAGGAGATGAAAAAACAGACTGGGAAAAGCTCTTTAATATATCAACCACAGACAGTATGAGCCGCCGGCCTGCGCTTTACCTTGACCGGCTTGAGGAACTGGTATCACTGCCCTTGCCTGAGGGAATAACGGCCCTGCCTGAAAAATTTCAAGATTTTGTGGATCAGATCAATACCTGCCTTGACAACAGCATGGATAAAGACATTCTGGTTTATGTACACGGCGCCAACTCCACAATATACAGGGCATCGGCCCACGCCGCCCAGTATCGGCATTTTACGGGCCAGAATTCTGTGGTCTTGGTTTTCTTGTGGCCGTCGGCAGAAAATATTCTGGCCTATGGAAAGGATGTGCGGCATGCCCGAAGGTCGGCACCGGCTTTTAAGCACCTTATTTCCATTCTATTCAAACATACAAAGGCCGAACATATCAACATACTTGCCTACAGTGCAGGTGCAAAAATCGTAAGTCCGGGCCTTGCCGGTCTTGGTCGTGACATCCGGGAGAAAAAATCAGAGCAGGTAAAACTGGGGGAAGTCTATTTTGCCTCCGCCGATATCGGGATTGATACATTTGTTGAAAACCTTCAATCCTATATTGATATTCCGCGACGGGTAACAATGAGCGTAAACATGAAAGATTCCGTCCTAAAAATGGCCTGGAGACGTCATAAAACCTCCAGGGCGGGGCGCCCGGACACAGGCGACTTGGGGGAAAAAGACGCTGAATGGATATATAGGGCTGTCCATGACTCCTATCTTCATGTCATCAGTGTGGATGACAAAACAGTCAAGGGCATGTCTCCCAGGTCCCATAATTTTTGGTACAGCCATCCCTGGGTCAGCAGCGATATGCTTGTTCAGTTTATGTTTCATATGGACCCATTGGCACGGGGACTGACAAAAAAGGTCAATGGGGACGGGTTGTATTTCTGGACATTTCCCGAAAATTATCCAGACCGCATTGTCGAGATACTGGACCGGGCCAAACAGATTCAGAACTAAAACAATCGTTGAAAATATACAACGGTGATACCCGCCGGGGCACCTCTGAGTATGTCGGCACCTGGCCGGAAAAATCATTGACAATCCAGCCCTGGTTTTCTATGGAAAGCAATCCATAATCGTTCCATCGAAAGGAGAAAATCATGATACTCCCAAAGCAATTCAGATTCCTGCTTCACGGCGTTTCCGGTCTGCTGCTGAGCATGGCGCTTGTCTGCTCCGCCGGGGCGGATCAGGGCTGCATCGACTGCCATTCCAGCCAAGAAAAACTCATCCAGAACCTGAGCAAGGAAAAGCCCAAGAAATCGGCCATGACCTCCGGAGCCGGCTGAGGCGGCTCTGTGACGCCGTTGGCGCCACAAGAAAAGGTTATGGTATCCCAAGAGTTTACCGATTCCGAACACGGCCAGGTGGGCTGCACCGAATGCCACGCAGGCAATGGAGATGCCCAGGACAAGACCGCCGCCCATAAAGGTATGATTCCCCAGCCCTCTTTCAACAATCTGGACGACGCCTGCGGCGACTGCCATGATGAAATCGTCCAGGGCGTCTCCCAATCCCTTCATTTTTCCCTGTCCACCTTTACCACCATCATGGCCAGCCGCACCGGCGGCAACGATGCCCATCTGGACATGGCCCAGGAACGCCACTGCGGCGACTGCCATACCAGCTGCGGCGGCTGCCATGTAAGCCGGCCCAAAAACGTGGGTGGCGGGTTTGTGGACGGCCACAACTTCAATAAACGGCCTTCCATCCTGGAACAATGTACCGCTTGCCACGGCAGCCGGGTGGGCAACGAATACATGGGCAAACGGGGCCAGGGAGATGTTCATGCCCTCAAGGGCAATATGCACTGCGTGGCCTGCCACACCCAGGAGGAACTCCATGCTCCGGCTCCGGCGGACCTGCCCGGCCGGTACCACCTGGCCCAGAAGCCAGAATGCACCGACTGCCACAAGGATCTGGAAAAAGGATCAATACGGGACCATGAGATCCACGCCGGCAAGGTGCAGTGCCAGGTTTGTCATTCCCAGACCTATACCAATTGTTACTCCTGCCATACGGGCATGGACAAAGACGGCCTGCCCTATTACACCACCCAGCTGGACAAAGAAACCATGAAAATCGGCCTGAACACTGATCCCACACCCGATGCCGATTATTCGTATATGCTGGTCCGCCACGTTCCCGTGGACAAGGAGCTGTTTGCCCACTATGCCGACAACGCCCTGAAACAATTTGATAAGGTCCCGAACTGGAAGCGGACCTCCCCCCACAATATCCAGCGAAAGACCTGGCAAAACGCTAATTGCAACCACTGCCACGGCAACCGGGAGCTGTTTTTGTCCGATTCGGATCTTCTGGACTACGAAATCAAAGCCAACCAGCGGGTGGTGGTGCCGGACAACCGGGTACCGGCTCTGGTGGAACAAGCCCCGGCCCTGAGTGTGGACACGTCAGCGGTAAAAGTCGGCCGGCTCAAGGATACCCAATGGCTCAAGGCCAACCTGACCCGCAAGGACCTGGTGATCATTGACGTTCGGGACAAGGCATCCTACGACGCCGGCCATATTCCCGGGGCGATCCTGCTGGATCCGGTCACCGAATTGCGCTGGCCCTGGGATTCGGAAACGCCCCAGCAGTTGCTCAAACCCGAGGTGATTGCCGACATACTGGGTAAAAAAGGTATTTCCAACACCGCTCACATTCTGGTCTATGACAACGATGCCTGGCGAGCCGCCTTCACCCTGTCCGTCATGGAATACATGGGTGCCCAGCGGTTCTCCTTTCTTAAAGACGGTATCCAGGGCTGGCGCCTGGCCGGATACGAATTATCCAAAACACCGGTCAGCCTGCCCCCCACCCAGTTTAAAGCCGATCCGCAACCCGGATTCATCGTGGACAATGAATGGATGAGCAAAAACCTGGATACCCCGGGGGTGGAGATTGTGGATATCCGGACCCTGGACCAATCCAAAAAACTGGCAAAGCACGCCAGGGCTCTCAAGGCCGGCCGGATTCCCGGATCCATTAAATTCCCGATCTACGGCCTGTATATGGACCATGCCGGGGTAAAACCGGCGGAGCAACTGCTCCATACCCTGGCCAACCGGGGGATCACCCCGGACAAAACCGTGGTCCTGACCTGCAACACCGGGGCCTGGGCCGGTGCGGGCTTTTTTATGCTCCGGTACCTGGGGTTTGAAAATGTCCGGATGCACGACGCATCCTGGGTGGGGTGGGAACGCTTTGTCAGATATCCGGAATGCCGGCAACCCTAACAACCGAACCTGGAGGGGAGACGACATCCATGATCCGCTGATATGATCCGCTGATATGATCCGCGGTGAATGGATCGGAACTTCCTTTTTTCCAAACAAGGTATAACCAAGAATAAAAAGATTATCAAAAGCCTGAAATATGTCCCCAACCGGGCACGATCCCAACATACCGGGGTCGTGCCCGGTTGGGGCTTCGATATCCAATCAGCAAAACCTCATGGACAGTGAATTGTTCGGCCATGAAAAAGGGGGCTGCGGTCCTTAGAACCGGGCGATCAGATCGAACAGTCATATTTTTCGGAGAAATATCGTTCTGATTTGTTCAATATATGATATTGTTTAGATTCCGTTTACAACTAAACAATAAAGCAATTGTATTCTCCATTTTTGATAGTGCTTGTGCAAAGTTAACCCGAAGAATCCATTCACAGGATAAAAAACTAAACCTGAAATTGGCCCATGTTGCATAAACCCCATAATTGTCGCTGACAAAGATGTCCTTCCTGTCCTGAATTATAGTTCCTGAAAGGCAGCTTTTGAACAACTCTTGGGGATCATGAAATATGCAATGGGGACGGCGTTACCCACAACATCAACAGGAGGCTATTATTTTCAATTACAAAAACAAGTTATATCCGGCCATCTTCGTGGTGCTGGTTGCTGCAGGCATCGGCACATACCTGTTGTTGGATCAAATGGGGATCAGATTCAAAGCCCCCATGAAACAAATCCAAAAACGCGGCACGATCCGAATGATCACGGCCAATAATGCCACATCCTATTACACCTACCGGGATTCTCCCATGGGATTTGAGTATGAGCTTGCAAAGGCTTTTGCAGATCACCTGGGGGTGGTGCTTGAAGTTATAGTACCGGAATGGGACACAATGTTTGAACTGCTTGATTCAGGACAGGGAGATTTCATCGCAGCCGGCATCACCAGAACAGAACCAAGGGAAATAAACGCTTTATTTTCAGACCCCTACATGTCTGTGCAACAAAAATTTATTCACCACAAACTAAAATTCGGCATAAAAGACATTGAGCAGCTGGCAGGCAGAACCATTCATGTCAGGAGAGGCACCTCCTATCAGGAACGCCTGGAGGAACTCAAATCATCCGGGATTGATCTGAATATTCAGCTGCTTGACGATGTGGCCACCGGGGAAATCATTAGAATGATTTCTGAAAAAGAAATCAAATTCACCATCGCGGACTCAAACATTGCACTTTTAAACCGCAGATACTACCCGGACATTAAAATCGGGCTGCCTATACAGGAAGAAGAGTACCTGGGATGGGCTGTAAAAAAAACAAACAAAGTGCTGCGGAGCCGGATCAATGCGTTTCTTGAGATGGCCGAAGAGACCGGCATCCTGGGTAAAATATATGAAAAATATTACGGCAACGTGGAGATTTTTGACTATTTTGATTTAAAAAAATTTCATGAACGGATCAAAACGCGGCTGCCCAAATATAAAAAAATCATTAAAACAGAATCTGAAAAATACGGTTTTGACTGGCGGCTGATCGCAGCAATGACCTACCAGGAATCCCATTTCGATGCCAGGGCCAAAAGCCAAACCGGTGTCCGGGGGCTGATGCAGGTGACACGGGCCACGGCCAAACAGATGGGGATCGAAAACCGACTGGATCCCAAACAGAGCGTGAAAGCCGGCGTCAAATTTTTCAACCTTATGCACAAACGGTTTGATGATATTCCAGATCCACAACAAAAAAATCGTTTTGCCCTTGCCGCTTATAACGTTGGATACGGCCATGTCAAAGATGCCCAGGCAATTGCCCGGCAACAGGGCCTGGATGCCAACAAATGGGCATCTTTGAAAAAGACCCTGCCCCTTTTAAGCCAGCGCAAATATTATAAGGAAACCCGGCACGGATATGCCCGGGGACAGGAGCCGGTTCAGTATGTAGAACGGATCCTCACATATTACGATATCCTCAGGCAAAAAAAGAATAAACCGCCTGCCGGCGTTACAAGCGCCCTTTAGCCGAATATGCAAGGCTCTTGGCATGCAGCGGCTGGTTGTACATGGCACGAACCTAATAGCAACGCATGATCTACAACGAACGTTCCAGTCGTTGACAAAAAAACCGGATACATTCGTTCCGGATGCCACTTATCCATAATTGCTTGAGAGTCTGATAAAATAATTAAACTTGTTGCAAGGGAACCGCCCAGAACTGAAAAAGCCCGGGGCGGTTAATTATTGGCTCATCAGAAGTGATAACTGATCCCGGCCTCCACATATGCGCCGTTTTGAACATAGTAGGCGTTGTTGGGGTCACCATCTGAATTCAGTTTGCCGGATGAGTTGGAGACATATTCAAGATCTTCATCAAAAATATTTTTGCCCAGGAGCCAGAACTTCCACTGATGCCAGGTGTAGGCAACCCGCGCGTCAAACGTTGTCTTGTCTGGATATTCTATCTGGTTCAGATAATCCACATACCGTTCGCCCATGTAGTTCATGTCAAGGCTGATTTTCAGATTATCCATGGGATAAAAATCAAGACCCACCAGGCCTGTGAATTTAGGCACCCAGTAGATCTGCTTTCCGGAAATGTCGGCTGTATAGTCCCGGGTATTGGTCGGGTGAATGTATGCCAGGGCGGTTCCCGAGGTCCACTCGATATCCTGGTAAGCGGCAGCCAGCCGGTACCCAAAATACCTGTTCAATTTGCCGTCCACCTCAAGTTCGATGCCCTTGGCGTCGGCATCGCCGATATTTCCCTGGCCGCAGGAGCTGTCGGATTCGTCCCGAACGGTGCCGAATTTATCTTTATAATCTGAAAAATAAATTGTGGCATTGATGTTGAACATATTGTTGAACATATGCTTGTACCCCAGTTCATATGTCAGCACCTCTTCGGGTTCAAGGTCTTCAACCGGGTTGTGGGTTCCGCCCTTTTCAACGGCCCAGGCATAGTATCGCGGCGTGGGAAACCAGTAATTTCTTCCCACGGAAGCATAGACCATGGCTTTTTCATTGAAATGATAGGACGGGGCAACGGCGTAACTAATCATATCGTGGGATTCATCCACAATATTGGGCACCTTGTCCTGGAATTCCACCTGGGTCCTGTCAAAGCGAGCCCCGAGGTTCAATCCCCAATTTTCATTGAACATCAATTCGTTGTCCCAGAAAATCCCATAGGTTTTTTCCTGGAGATCAAAATTATATTTATCTGTGTTCTTAGAGGGATTATAGGGATAGATTCGACTTACGGTGTTATCAATATCTTCAAAATTAATCCCGACTGAAGGGGTGTAACTAACGGAACCAAAATTTAAATGATATCCGCCCGACATGGTCAAAACATATGTATCCTGGTCTGAATTTTCATGGTAAACGCTTTCAGGGCTGTCATATATGGCATAGGTTCGCCTGAAATCTTTTTCATATGTTGCCCAGGATAACGAACCGTCAAAAAACAGGTTATTATCCTTATGGGAAAACTCCAGGGCCGCCGTTGTATTCTCTTCATCTTTTTCGTTGTGCCAGAGCAAATCGGAATCGGTTTCACTTTTGGGGAAATGGATACTTCGGCGATAGTTGTCCAGCTGCCATTTATATTTTTTCAGTCCTTCTACCGTCATGTTGTCATAGTCCACATGGTTGATCCGAAGACCGATGCGGGTCTGGTCGGACAGGTTGTACCCGATTCGTCCCAAAACAGACTTACGATTTTCCTCTTCTTCTTCATACCCGTCTGTGTGATAGTTTTCGGCATCCACCAAAAAATCAAACTTGTTCTTCATGCCGGACAAAGAGACGTTTTCGTCATGGGTGCCCCATGAACCGTAGGATGCGGAGACATCCCCATGGAACCCATCCTGGGTACTCTTTTTGGTGATCACATTGATGACGCCCCTGGCCGCACCCGGACCGTAGGCAATGCCGGCCGACCTCAGGACTTCAATACGTTCGATCTGGTTCACCGGAATAAAATCAAACTCGCTGTACCGAGAATCTCCCATTTTCAAGGGCACCCCGTCAATTAAAAGAACCGGGCCGCCGGCCATGGCACTTTTATTTCCACGAATAACAACGGATTGGCTTTTTGAACTGCTGTCGGTGACCCCGGGAATTTTGGACAGCGCTTCAACGATATTTTTAGCACCCATGTCCCGAAGCTCTTCACCGGTAATGATGGAAAGGCTTGCGGGTGTGTCAACGGCCCTGGTCTTCTGGGTTGAGGTGACGACAATGTCGTCTAATTTGTGAACATTTTCAACGTTTTGTCCGGCAAACACCATCACCGGATAAATACACAACATTGCAATAATAACTACTAAACCGGATTTCATCTTATCTCTCCTTGCCAAACTTTTGGATAAAATTCCGTGGGTATAGAAACGAAATGTTACCCGCCTTGCATAGCTACGGCTTTGGGTCCGGAAATTAGTAGGTATTTAATTTTATTACAAAATAGCAAAACCCCAGACCCTTCAGTTAAAAAATTGATCTGGGATTCCCTGGTTTTTTCCGCAGTCATGGTATATCTGCCTTGTCCTCGGGCGATATACATTACATTCCCAGGCAGATATTCTGACTATCGGATCATCCTAATAACTGCGCCTTCCCGACATTTAGTCAGTGGCAAAATTGCAGCGTTCGTCCCCGAATACAGCGGCGGGCCCGTCCCTGATTCTCACAGGGTTCCCTTTTAAGCGCTAGCGGCACCTGAAAACAGGCTGGACTATTCTCTATAATATTTAAAATGTCAATATTTTTTAAAAAGCGCCTGCTTAATAATCCCCTTGAGCCGTCCAAATACGTAAGGGCTGTTCAGGCACGAAGTAATGGATCCGAAATCACTTAACCTGAGAACGCGGGCGAACGGTTGGATAATCGGTGTCAACGATTAGGAAATGAAACTTTCGATCCTATATATTTTACACGTCATTGGAGAAAAACTGCTTACAAAGCAGCAGGTCCAAGACTTGCCAAATGTGATTGAATTCTATACATTTGACTCGTTTAAACAGATAAGCAATGCATTAAATTCTTTGGTCTAAGGATACAATTATGAAATGCCGATATTTGATTAACAAAATCCACTGTGGCTGGAACATACTTTTATCGTGTTTTATGTTTGCAGTAATTTTAAATTTTCTTAATCCAGTGCCTTTATTGGCTGGTGGGTCCTGGGATTTAGGAAAATATTCTTTGGTTCAAGGCCCCCCTAACGGCCCCCTTTTAGAAACGTTGAACAGTGGAACCAGCCTGAAGTCTTATTCTTTTGTCAGCGGAGTAGGCGGAATCGCCTTCATCGGAGTAGCCGTGCCGGATACCGGC
>Ga0193965_1000454_pt1 | contig 13001 bp, 16 predicted proteins | sample FB_8_MG_FD_140330 | JGI IMG/M metagenome (GOLD analysis project Ga0193965, IMG submission 140330) | Microbial mat bacterial communities from the Broadkill River, Lewes, Delaware, United States - FB_8_MG | ecosystem: Environmental > Aquatic > Freshwater > River > Microbial mats | place: USA... | reverse complement strand
TCGATGTAGTTAGGCAAAACTGTCATTATTGTGAAAATATGGATAAAAATGTGTTTGATAATAAAGGTATGTCAGTATGGATAAAACAAAGGTTTATACCAGTAAAAATAGACCTTGACAAAGAAGTACTGCCACTTGGATTAAAAACAGGTTTTACACCAACATTTTTCTTTATAAACAAAGAACAAGAACTTGTTAAAACAATACCAGGTTCTTGGAATATTCAAGATTTTAAAGATCTAGTTAAAGGAATAAAATGAAAAAGATAGTTATTTTGTTGTCAATAGTTTTTAGTTTAATACATGCAGATACGGAGTATGCAGAACCAAAACCTGCTATTGATGCTCCAAGGCAGATAATATTTTCTATAAAAAGTGGCAAGGATGATGAGATTCACCATGTTTTAAGCAGTGCAAACAATGTTTTAAAATTTTATGGCCCTGAAAATGTTCAGATGAAAATAGTAGCTTATTATCATGGTATTAAAGCTTTAGAAAAAAAGTATAAAGATATAGCACTAAGAGTAGAAGCTTTAATGTTGTTAGATGTTGAGTTTATAGCTTGTGGAAATACTATGAGGACTAAGAAAATAAGTGAAGATGATCTTATTGATGGTTCGGAAATAGTAACAGCAGGGATAGTTGAGATGGTAGAAAGAGTCAAAGACGGTTGGGTAAATATAGTCCCATAATTTTTTAAATTAAATAAAGGAAAGAAATGAAAAAAATAGTATATATAGCAGGTGTACTTTTATGTACAGTATCACTTTGGGCAAAAGGTGATCTACATCTTTTTGATATAGAAAATAAAAAAGGTTCTATAACACCTCAAAAAATAGAGGATGTTTTGAAAACTAATGGATTTGCTGTGGATGTAAATTCAGAGATGAACTTACCTTTTACAAAGCAGTTTAAAAAGACCACATTTAAAATTTTTACTCTTATGGCATTTCATCATAAAAAACTGGCTGAAGAGCTTGTAAAACAGTATCCCCAAGCGGGTGTACTAACTCCAATGGGAATTGGAATATATCAATCTTTAGACGAAGACACACTTCATCTATCTCTTCTAACTTCAGATGCTCAAGCAAAGATATTAGGTAGTGATACAAAAATACTAAAAGAGATAGAGTCAGCTTTATTAGCTAGTATAAAGAAAAGTTTTCCAAATGCTAAACACTCAATAAGTGAAGATAGTTTAAAAGAGTCAAGAGACCTTGTAACTAAGTATGAACTAGAACTTGATGGTGCGGATTGGGAAGATGCAAAAGAAGAAACAGAAATGAACTTAGAAGCTGGATTTGAACCGTTTGGATTTGTTATGCCAAACTATTTAGATTTTAACGCTGAGATGACAAAAGGTGATACAGTTGAGAGTCCATATGATTTTTATGTAACTTACTCGATCTGTAAACTAAAAGTTATATATACAGTGGCACTAAGTCGCCCTGAAGCTTCAGCTTTTGCTCCTTGTACAACTATGCTTTATAAGAAAAAAGATGAAGATAAAATTGTGATGGGATTTCCAGCAGTTTATAACTGGATGAGTAGTGCAAAAGTTGAAGATGCAGATTCAAAAGCAGTTTTAATGAAAGCTCAAAAAGATTTTGAGTCTATTTTAAGAGACATAACGGAGTAAATATGAAAAAGTTTTTATTATTAATAAGTTTCATTGCATTTTTAAATGCAAATGATTCTAGTAAAAAAGTGGTTTTTGATCTAACTACAGGTGATGTGAAAGTATTTGAAAAAAAGGTACTCTCAGGTATAGCAAATTTTAAATCACATTATGAGAGTAGTTTTCAAGAGTTAGAAGTTGCAGTTGTTATACATGGTGGTGCTTATAAGTTTTTTGTAAATGATCCAACTATATCTCCTTTTAAAGATGATAAGATACTACTAAAGGAACACAAACAGTTAAAATCAAGGTTATCTAGCCTTGCAGAGATGTATGATGTAGAATTTTTAATGTGTAATAATAGACGTAAGAGTCTTGGTATGAAAAAAGAGAATCTTTATACTTTTGTTAAACTAGTGCCAAATGCAACAGTTGGTTTAATTGATAAGCAAAACGAAGGTTATGCTTATGTACCTATTGCTAAGTAGTTAAAGAACAAGTCCTTAACTGCTTTGCTATCTTTTTTTTTGATATAATCATCAAATGATAAATTTAGTGAGTTCAAAAAAAATAGATCTTATACTCCCAAATACAAATAAAGCATTAAAGGAAATTTTAAATAGTATTTCGCCTAAAGAGCTTGAGAGTATTTCAAAAGGTAGGGATTTAAAATCTATACTGGACTCTATTTTAAAACAAAGCTCTTTTGATAACTCAAATGATAAGATTTTACTTCAACTGTTGAAAAATAATCCAACTCTAAAGGGTTTAGGAGATGTTTCAAACACCATAAAAGAGTTGTTAAACACTATTAAACTAACTAAAAATACATTTCCATTAGAACAAAGTTTAAAAAATATACTTGTAGACATTAAAGATCTAAAAGATGTAAAGCTACAGCAAAAATTTGAAAATTCTGGTGTTTTTTTAGAGTCACGTCTAAAAGATCTAAAGTTACCACAACAAAATATAAAAGAGTTCTTACATAATGATTTAAAGTCAGCACTACTGTTAGCTAGAGATGAGATTACAAGCTTAAATAATCCCAATAAAACAGAGTTATTAAGACATATAGATAAACTTGCTTTACAAATTGATTATTATCAATTACTCTCACATCTATCAAATTCATCTTCTCTTTATCTGCCTTTTTCTTGGGAGGGCATGCAAGAGGGTAGTATTGAAATGAAAAAGGTAGAAGATAAGTTTTATTGTGATATAGACTTAAAGTTAAAGGAGTATGGAGAGATAAAGTTTAAACTTACCTTGTATGAAAAAAATCAACTTAATCTTCATGTATATACAACAAGTAAAGAGTTTCAAAATATAATAAAAGATAATTTATCACAGCTAAGGTCAGCTATTTTTGAGGTTAATGTAACGCCGCGTGAAATAAGAATTTTTGAACCAAAAGAGACCAATGCTTCTATAGCTTATACTGATCATAATAACCAACTAGATATGAACTTTGAGGTTAAAGTATGAAAAAAAAAGCTGCTGCTTTAAGATATGACAAAGAAAAAGATAATGCGCCTAAAGTGATTGCTAAGGGTGATGGAGTAACAGCTGAGAAAATTATAAAAATAGCAGAACTTAATAAATTACCTATTAAAAAAGATGAAGATTTAATTGAGCTGTTATCAAAGGTTGAGTTGGATAAAGAGGTTCCAGAAGCTCTTTACAAAGTTGTAGCAGAGCTTTTTAGCTTTGTATATAAGGTTACAAATAAATCTTAGTTAACTTCTTCTGTAAATATAACGTCAAGTAAGCCATCAACAAATTCATACTTATCAAATGGTGTTAAATTTTCAGGTTGCTCTCCAGTTCCAACATAAAGTATAGGAAGCTCTAAAGCATAAGCAATAGAAAACACAGAACCACCTTTTGCAGTACCATCAAGCTTTGTAATAATGATACCATCAATACCGATCATCTCATTAAAAGATTTTGCCTGAGCTATGGCAGAGTTTCCTTGTGTACCATCTAAGATCAAAATAGTTCTGTGTGGTGAACCACTATGGGCTTTGTCACAAATACGGTTGATCTTTTTAAGCTCATTTGCCAAGTTTGTTTGTGTATGTAGTCTTCCAGCTGTATCTATGATCACATGATCATAGCCTTTAGCTTTTGCAGAGTCGATAGTGTCGTAAGCAACAGCAGATGAGTCATGCCCTTGCTTAGATGAAACTATAGGTATATCTAATCTATTTGCCCATTGTGTAAGTTGTTCAATAGCAGCTGCACGGAAAGTATCTCCCGCTCCTAAAATAACTTTTTTACCTTCGTCTTTATAACGTTTTGCAAGTTTAGAGATGGTTGTTGTTTTACCGGCTCCATTAACTCCGACTATAAGTTCAACAAAAGGAGCTGTAAACTCTGGTTCTTTGTATATAGTATGTGCAAGTGTAGCTAAAAGTTTTGAACGTAAGATCTCACGAGTTATTTTCTCTTGATATGTTTGGTCTAGTATAAGCTCTATTAGTTCGTACTCAACATCTGCTTCAAGTAGAATATCTTCTATCTCATCTTTAGTAAAGCTTATTTTCTTTTTTGGTGCTACTGTTTTTATTGCCTCAGCAGTTTTACTGAGTGACTTTTTTATAAATCCAAACATCTATATTCCCAAAGCCCTTTTTATATCGCTTTCAATAAACTCTTCTTGGACACTTCCAACATAATGGTTTATATATTTTCCATCTTTATATAAAACTACAGTAGGAATAGGGTAGCGTTTGCCCATTTTTAAACTAGATGTTATAGCATCGTTTAATCTCATATTTTGATCTGAATTTACTATAGTGTACTTCGCATTATATTTGAGCCTAAATTCATCTATCTTGTCATTAATGATTTTTCCCTCTTTTGTAAACTCAGGAAGCTCAACGGTTGAACCGATCACAAGTAGTTTATCTTTGTACTTTTCTTGAAGTGATGTTAGGTGTGACGCAGAAGCTTGACAAGGTGGACACCATGTCGCAAAAATATCAACAAGTATAACTTTACCATCAGAACCATCTACCAAAAAACCATCAGAGTCACTTTTCTTAATTACTAGTTGTTTGTTGTCAGTTGTTGTCATAACATATTCGTTTGATGTTAACATATCGTTTGCTTCATTCTCTGTACTACATGATGTAAAAAATATTAGTGCTAGGACAAGAGTGATAATAGATATTGATTTATTAAGCATAAATGCTGCCTTTTTTTTGTAAAATTAAAAATTGACGAAATTATAGCCATAAAGATTTAATATGATTCTTACAAAAAACACATTTAGAAAAAAATGTTTACAGAAGATGAATAATCGTCTTCAAAATAGCTTTGTCTATGAAAGTAAAGTAATAAATAAAAAAATATTAAAAATATTAAACAATGTTAAGGGAAAAAATATACTATTTTACTATCCTATGAAGACAGAAGTAGATATAAGAAAAAGTTTATTACATCTTAGAAAAAATAACAATATTTTTTTACCTTTTATGGAAAATGAAAGTTTTAAGATAGTAACATTTAGATTGCCGCTACAAAAAAAGAAATTTGGTATTTATGAAGCGGGTAACAGTTTAAGAAAAATAAAGAAAATTGATATAGCTATTGTTCCTGTAGTTGGAGTTGATGGTAACTTACAAAGGATAGGCTTTGGTAAGGGTATGTACGATCGTTACTTTGAAAAACTAAACACTAAACCATATACGATTTTCATACAACCCAGAACTTGTTTTACTAAAAAACTAGTATGTGATCATTACGATGTTAAAGGTGATCTTTTAATAACTGCAGACAAAAGGGATATTAAAATATAGGATGAAAAATGTTAAATGAGATGCTACTTGGTGGTGCAACAGCTACCATTAGTGGTCTGATTGGCTTTTTTATTTCTAAAAAAATTAATAATGCTAACTTTGATGTATATATACAACAAGCAAAAGCAAAAGCTCATGTTATAGAAAATGAAGCACAAAATCTTTTAGAGAAAAGTCGTTTAAAGTCTCAGGAAATTGAGCTAGAAGCGAAAAAACATTTTGAAAGTGCTAAAGATAGAGCAAAAGCTGATTTGGCTCAAAGAGAAGAAAATGTTCTTCAAAAAGAGCAAGATTTTCAAAGGTTCGTCAAGGATGAACAAAGAAGACTTCAAGAGGAGACTTCTGTATTAAAAGCAAGAAAAATTGATTTACAAAGAAATGAAAAGTCATTAGAATCGCTAAAAATAAAGTACGAGGAAAATATACAAAGAGCTTTTCATGCAATCGAGCATAGTGCAGGTATGACTCAAGATGAAGCTAAAGAGATGCTTCTTAAAAAAGTTGAGGATAGATCACGTTCTGAGATAGCTCATATTGTAAGAAAGTATGAAAATGAAGCTAAAAAAGATGCTAAGAAAAAAGCAAATTATATTTTGGCTCAGGCTACAAGTAGGTTTGCAGGTGAGTTTGCTAGTGAGTATTTAACAAGTACTATTCATTTAGAGAGTGATGAGTTAAAAGGTCGTATTATTGGTAAAGAGGGGCGAAATATAAAATCGCTTGAAACTTTGCTTGGTGTTGATATTATTATAGACGATACACCAAACTCGATTCAAGTAAGTAGTTTTAATCTTTACAGACGTGCTATAGCTACAAAAACTATAGAGTTACTTGTAGATGATGGACGTATACAACCAGCTCGAATAGAAGAGATTTTTGAAAAAGTTACAGAAGAATTTGAAGAATCTATTTTAAACGAAGGTGAAGAGCTAGTTGTAGATTTAGACATTGGTGTTATGCACCCAGAGCTTATGAAGCTTATAGGTAAACTAAGATACCGCGCATCTTATGGACAGAATGCGTTAGCACATACACTTGAAGTTGCTTACTTGGCAGGGATAATGGCTGCTGAGATGGGTGGTGATGTTAGGATTGCTAAAAGGGCTGGTTTACTTCATGACATAGGTAAGTCACTTACTCATGATATGGATGGTAACCATGTTGATCTTGGTGCTGAAATATGTAAAAGATATGATGAACATGATGTTGTTATAAATGCTATCTATGCTCATCATGGTCACGAAGATATGCTAAGTATAGAGTGTGCTGCAGTTTGTGCGGCAGATGCACTCTCAGCAGCGCGTCCTGGTGCTAGACGTGAAGTGTTAGAGAGCTTTTTAAAACGTGTTACAGATATAGAAGAGATAGCATCATCACATACAGGTGTAAGACAAGCATATGCTATAAATGCTGGTCGTGAAGTAAGAGTGATGGTTAATGCAACTCTAATAAATGATGATGAGTCTATTTTAATGGCTAAAGAGATAGCAGAGGAAATTGAACAAAAAGTTCAATACCCTGGCGAGATAAAAGTCAACGTTATTCGTGAAAGTCGAGCAACAGTCTACGCAAAATAAACTTCTATAATCATAGAAGTTTATTCTCATAAAATCACTTCCTAACAATAAAAAATACTGTTTAATACTAAATTAAATTACTTATATATATAATGGTGGCAAATAGTATAAAAAAAAATTATACTTTAAAGGGAAGTTATAGTATGGAAAAACACTTACATGATGATGATTTTATTGTTTCAAAAACAGATCTTAAAGGTCGTATAACCTATGGTAATGACATGTTTATAGATATGTCAGGTTACTCAGAAAGTGAGTTGCTAGGTGCCCCTCACAATATTTTGAGGCATAGTGACATGCCTAAAATTATATTTAAACTTTTATGGGATAGGGTACAATCAAAGGAAGAAATTTTTGCTTTTGTTAAAAATAGATGTAAAAATGATGATTATTACTGGGTTTTTACAAATGTTACAGCTTCACTAGATAAAAATGGAAATATTGTAGGATACTATTCAGTAAGGCGTAAACCAAATCCAGAAGCAATTCAAACAATTGTACCTATATATAAAAAGCTATTAGATGTTGAACATAGCTCAGGTATGGAAGCTTCATTAAAAGAACTAGAATCAATATTAAATAATAATAATAAGGTTACATATGATGAATTTATCACTACTATTCAAAAATAATTCAATTAGCTTTTTAACTTTTACAATAGTTATTGCCATAGGCTACTTTTTATATTTACAAGAGTATATAGCTGCTGTTTTAATCCTCATACTTACAGTCATTGCATTTTTTTTAAATACTTCTAGAAGTTCAAAAGACGAGTTATTGACTCAGATAGACTCTATTATAAAGTTAGCAGCAAATGGAGAGCTTGAATCAAGAATAACAAAAATAGATAAAGATTCTGAGTTTTCTGATATAGCAAAAAATATAAACTCTTTAATAGATCAAGTAGAAGTAGTTATACGTGAATCGATTACATCTATTCAGTCAGCTACAAATGGGATTGAACATAGAGTCGCTTACTCTAAGGGTTTAAAAGGTGTTTTTGTAAATACTATGAATACCATAAATGAAGCTGTAGAGAATATTCATATTGGTAATAGGATGAAATATCGAGGTGAAATTAGTAATGATTTACATGATCTTGGCGGTGGTATAGGAAAAGGATTAGAACTAGTTCAAGAAGAGATAATATTATGTAGTGATGAAGCTAAAAAGATTTCTGATATATCTATAGAAGTTAGTAAAGATGTTGAAAATACAGTAGATGATGTAAAAGATGTAAACACAAGTTTTGAATCACTTTCTCAAAATATATCTACTAATGCAGAGTTGATAGATTCACTAAACCAAAGGACTCAAGAGATATCTGATGTTTCAAACCTGATCAAAGATATAGCTGACCAAACAAATCTTTTAGCTCTCAATGCAGCTATTGAAGCTGCTCGTGCAGGTGAACATGGTAGGGGTTTTGCTGTTGTTGCAGATGAAGTGAGAAAGCTTGCTGAGCGTACACAAAAAGCTACAGAAGAGATCTCAATAACTATAAGTTCTTTAAATCAGGAGAGTGTAGAGATAAAAAATAGTAGTGATATTATGTCTGAGATAGCAGAGAGTTCTATTGAAAAAGTTGAAAAGTTTGTTAGTTCACTAGAAGACTTTAATAATACTACAAAAAAATCAGCTTGTACCGCAAAACATATAGTGAATATTTTATTTACAACATTAGTTAAGATTGACCATATTATGTATAAATCTTTTGCTTATTCAGCTGTTGTAACTGAGGTTGAAGAAAAGGAACTTGGAGATCATAGAAACTGTCGTTTAGGAAAATGGTATGCTAGTGAAGGAAAAGAGTTATTTGGAGATACTAAATCATTTATGAAAATAGATGCACCACATGCAGAAGTACATAAGTTTGCTATGAAAAATATGGAATATGTTAAGGAAGGTACAGCTATGAAACCTAAAAATAAACAAGGTATTTTAAGCAACTTTAAAGATATGGAAAAATATAGTGAAGACTTGTTTAAAGTTTTGGATACTATGGTAACAGAGAAAAAAGACTGTATAGAATATGAATATAATGTCTGAAGATAAATAACTTAATGTTTATCTTCTAACGTATTTATATCTGAGTCATCATATGGGTCCATATGTATTAAAGGATGGACTTTCTTATCTGGAAAAAGTTTTTTCCACTCATCTTCAATTTTATCTGTAACAGAATGAGCATCATAAAGTGAAATATCTAAGTTAAATACAACATGTACAGATATAAATATATGAGATCCAGCTTCTCTAGTTGCTAAAAAATGGTAGTCTGTAACATCATCATGTCTAGTAATAGATTTTTTGATCTTAATTACATCTTCATCAGGAAGAGAAACATCTAAAAGCATAAGTATACCCTCTCTAATTATAGGTATAGAAGAGTAGATCATATAAACTGCGATTCCTAAACCAATAACAGCATCTATAAGTTGTATATCTGTTAAAGTAACAAGAGCAAGTGCTACCAATACTGCACCATTTGAAAAAATATCTGTTTTATAGTGTAGGGCATCTGCTTTAATAACAAGGTTTTTAGTCTTTTTAGCTACATGATTTAAAAACATAACTAAGAAAGTTGTAATAACTATAGATGCAAGCATAACAATAATAGATTCACTAATATATTCCATTTTTTTTGGATCTATTATTTTATGAAGTGCTTCGTAAAGTATAAAAAGAGCAGAGAGTGATATTACAGTACCTTCTATAACTGCTGCAAGTGGCTCCATTTTTCCTTTTCCATAGTTAAAATCATCATCTGGTGCATCTTCAGCAGTATTCAGTGCAAAAAAGTTAAATAGTGAAACGATTAGGTCTAAGAAACTATCAATAGCTGAAGCTAAAACTGCTATGGAACCACTTAAGATTCCAACAGTCATTTTCATAATAACTAACAAACCTGCTACAGATGTGGATACTATCGTAGCTTTTTTCTCTAATCTCATATATTTTCCCCTTAGTTAAAAAAATTGTTATTTTAGATACAATTATAATAAAAATAACCTACAAAGAATATTATGGATTTAAAAAAAATACGAGAAGATAGAGAAAAATGGCTTACATGGAAGAATATTAAGCCATTAAGAGAAGAGTTAGATAAATTAGAAAATGGCTTATATAATGTTGAACTTGGTGATATTGTAAAGATCAGTGGAGATTACAAACATGATATAACTGAGGCTGCAAAAAAAATGATGCCTTGGAGAAAAGGACCATTTCAAATTTTTGATCTATTTATAGACACTGAGTGGCAAAGCAATATAAAATATAACCTTTTACGAAAACATTTTAATTTAAAAGATAAAAGAGTTGCCGATATAGGTTGTAACAATGGTTATTATATGTTTCGTATGTTAGAAGATAAACCTTCTTTATTAGTAGGTTTTGATCCTTCCCCGCTATACAGAACACAGTTTGATTTCATAAACCACTTTGTAAAGAGTGATATTGTTTATGAGATGCTAGGGGTTGAACATGCTGAGTTTTATGAAGAGAAATTTGATACTATCTTTTGCTTGGGTGTTTTATATCATAGAAGTGATCCAGTAGCTATGTTAAAACAGCTTTTTCGATCATTAGATAAAAAAGGTGAAGTAATACTTGATACTTTTTTTATAGACGGTGAAGAGGAATATGCACTTTGTCCTGAAAGTTCATATTCAAAGATACCAAATATATATTTTGTGCCTACAATTAAAGCATTAAAACATTGGTGTTTACGTGCAGGGTTTGAGTCTTTTGAGCTTTTAGAGACTTCAAAAACAGATGCAGAGGAACAAAGAAAAACAGAGTGGATCGAAGGACAGTCACTAGAAGACTTTTTAGATCCAAATGACAATACTAAAACAGTAGAGGGGTATCCTGCTCCACAAAGAGTTTATGTTAGACTAACTAAGGATAAATAATGGCAGAAGAAAAAAACGAGATAAAAGATACAGGCTTAGAAGATGCTGATAATGAGCTTAATGAATATCTTATAAAAGATGATGAGGTAATATTAAAAACTCATCAAAGAATACATAGTGACCTTAGTGGTTCTATTCAAAAAATGGAAAGTGGACATGTTGAAATAGAACTTGTAACTACAAAAGAGATGTTAGCAGATGATATGGGGCTAATTCATGGTGGTTTTATATTTAGTGCGGCTGATTATGCTGCAATGGCTGCTGTAAATGAAAGAAACGTAGTTCTTGTTGCTAGCGATTGTCAGTTCCTTTCACCTGTAAAACTTGGAGACAAAGTAAGAGTTGAAGCAAATGTAAGACATACTGAAGGTAAAAAAAGAAATGTAAATGTTGAAGCGTATGTTTATGACATAAAAGTTTTCAGCGGTGTTTTTAAAACTGTAGTTACAGAAAGACATGTTTTAAAGCTAAAACTTTTAGATCAGGAAGAAAGAAAGTCTAGTGAGAGAGTCTAGACTTTAGCAGTTAGTAAAAATATATCAAAATCTCTATGAGGTTTGTTTATAGTATATATATGCTCAAACTCTACATCTTTAAATCCACAACTTTTTACAATCTCTTTTAGTTTATCTTCACTAAAACCAAAGTGAAAAACACCAGTATTATCTGAATGAAATGTTCCATCTTCATCCATTAAGTCAGCTATAGCAATAAAACCATCTTCGTTAAGACTTTTTCTTATGATTTTGAAAAAGCTATCTAAGTTTTCTACATGATGTAGTGTCATAGAACTTATGACCCCATCGTATTTTGTACTTATTGGAATTTTAATTATGTCTTGGCAAATAGGTTTTATACGTTTTTCAGTAGTATTTTTTTCCTCTAACTTCTCAAGCATACCTTCAGATGTATCTATACCATCCATACTTTTTACATCTTCTAAAATTTCAAATCCCAAAAGACCAGTTCCTACTCCAAAGTCCATTATATGCATATCTTTAGTAAGGTTTATTTTACCTTTTATACATTTTGCTATTGTATGTGCATTTTGAACTCTTATACTTTTGTTATCCCACTCTTTTGCTTTTTCTTTAAAATTATCACTCATAAATATCCTTATAAATTTTGTATCCAGTAATCTATATGTTTTTGTTCATCTTTGATCGTAGTAGCTTCTCCATGACCTGGATATACTTTTTTATCATAGTCTAACTCTTTAAATCTCTCAAGAGATTCTTTCATATCATCAGGAGATGAGTATGGAAAATCACATCTTCCAATAGATCTCTTAAAAATAAAATCCCCACTAAACATAGCATCACCGATCTCTATAGTAGAACAGCCCGGACAGTGACCAGGAAAGTGGCGAAACTTTACCTTTGTATCACCAAAGTAAAGCTCTGCATCTCCATCTACTTCAAAGTCAGGCTTTGATGGTGGAAGCTCAGGAACCCAGTCGTTTGAGCTAAGCATAGGTACATCATCTTTTGGAGTGTAGAGTGGGATACCAAGCTTTTTTTGAACTTCATCGTTGCTCCAAACATGATCAAAATGGCCATGCGTGTTTAAAATAGCTACAGGATTTGTAACATTTTCTATAACCCATTCAGTAGCATCAACACCCGGATCAATAATAAAGTCTTTATCATCAATAGTAACTATGTAACAATTTGTTTGGTACATTCCCATAGGTTTAACTTTTATATTCATAAAACACCTCTATAATTTCAATATGAATTTTTATAAAGAATTAGAAAATATAATCCAAACAAAAAATCCACATGATAAATTTGTGAGATTTTACAGTTTTTATGATAAATATCAAAACAACGAGTGTAGTTTTGAGAAAAACTTTAAGTCAAAGTTTTTTGAAAAACCTTCATATGATGGTGTTTGTAAAATAGTACCACCACAAGTTGTACCAAAAAGGACAAACCTTACAACTAAAGATGGGCAGATTAACCTGATCCATGCAATAGCCCATATAGAGTACTCAGCAATAGATTTAGCACTAGATGCAGCATATAGATTTCAAGGTCTGCCAAAAGAGTACTATGATGATTGGCTAGAGGTTGCAGAAGATGAGATAC
>Ga0193965_1000453_pt1 | contig 13003 bp, 15 predicted proteins | sample FB_8_MG_FD_140330 | JGI IMG/M metagenome (GOLD analysis project Ga0193965, IMG submission 140330) | Microbial mat bacterial communities from the Broadkill River, Lewes, Delaware, United States - FB_8_MG | ecosystem: Environmental > Aquatic > Freshwater > River > Microbial mats | place: USA... | reverse complement strand
AGAATATTTTCCAAGGCTTTATTAAGTGCTATAACGCCACCCTGAGCATTTAAACTTTTTACTTCTACTTTTGAATTAAAAGTTTTAGAGTCTACAATAGCGGCACTCTTTGCATCTATAAGAGTAAAAGTGATTACTGCATTTGCAAAAGAGCTTGCTTCATCTTGAGAAAAGTGCTGTAAAAACTCCTCTATATTTGCTTCTAAAACCATTCCGCTTTTACTTCTAGATTTTGAACTTTGTACTGATCTAAAAAGCTTTGTTGCTTGAGCAGATTTTATTATCTGTGCAGTTATTGCCTTATTTGGTGATTCAGCCCATTCAGATTGAGTATAAGTATCTTGTTTATATTCACCCAATGCATAACTCATACTTTTAGACATCAAAGTGTTAGAACTAAAAGCTTGAACTACTCTAAGAGAGTTATCTTGACAAGATGTTCGTGCAAAACTAGATTCTATGTGCTGTGTTGTTATTCTAAACTCTGTTACACTTGGAACCTTTGTCGTACATCCACCTAAAATAAATATAGCAATTATTATAAAAATGAATCTCATTTATTTCTCTCCCGGAGCTTTTTTAATTAGCTCTTCTTTGTACAAAATATCACTTGGACTTTTACTAAACTCATCTAAAGTCTCTTTTAAATCCACCATCAAGTTTTGTACCTCTAACATCGTACTGTCTAATGTTGGTACTATTTTACTTACATCTTGACCAGCACTGCTAAATGTTTCACTCATCCCATTCATCGTGATCCCCATGCTTGTATATGTATTTTTAATCTCTTCAAATGACTCTCTCATGCTATCTTCCCAAGCAGAGCTTTTTTGTACAAAATTATCAATATTTGGAATCATGGCATCAATCTTTTTACTTGCAGATTCAAAGTTTTTTGCAGTTCCATGAACAGACTCTATCATCTCATCACTTAGTAACTTATCCATTTTATCCATAACATTTGCACTGCGAGTTAAAAGCAAGGTTATCTGTTCTTGATTTTCATCTTTTAAGAGATCTTCTGTTTTTGTTAATGTCTTAGATAATTTAGAAGAGACATTATCAAGTGACTTTTCAAAATCTTCAAAAAAAGATGGAATTGATTTGATAACAGGATACTCTTCACCCTCTTTAGCGACTAAAGCCGGAGCGTTGTGATCCCCCATGCTAAGATTAATATAGCTAAGCCCTGTAATACCCTGAGAGGTAAGTTTTGCTGCTGTATTTTCTTTAATTGGGGTTGTCGTCAAAATAGTAACTTCTACTTCAACCTGTTCAGAGTTCTCAGGGCTTATACGAAGCTTTGAGACTTTACCTACACTAATACCCCTGTATTTGACAGGTGCATCGATGTTTAGACCCAATACAGACTCATCAAAATAGATTCTATACTTTGATGTTTTAGTCTCTACAGTAGGTTGTAAAAGCCAGTAACTAAATGCAAATATAAGCGAAAGACTAAAAAGTACTAAAAATCCGATTGCTGTGTAATTTACTTTATTGTTCATTATATTTTCCAAAAAAAGTCTGTATAAATTCATTTTCAACAGACTTTATATTTTTTAAATTTCCCTCGTAGGCTATTTTCTTATTATCTATAATTGCTGTTCGATCTAGTGTATCATGAATCGATTGTAAATCGTGTGAAACCATAATAATTGTAAGTCCTAACATTGAGCGCAACTCTAATATAAGTGAGTCAAAATCTCGTGCAGAGATTGGATCTAGTCCACTTGTTGGCTCATCTAAAAACAGTAGTTTTGGATCCATGGCAAGTGCACGGGCAAGTCCTGCTTTTTTTTTCATCCCACCACTTATTTGTGAGGGAAAAAGATGTGCATCTTGTGGTTTTAAACCTACAAGGTGGATCTTAAACTTTACGATCTCTTCTATCATATTAGCAGAAAGATCAGTGTACTCCTGTAAGGGTAAGGCAATATTTTCTCTAATACTCAATGATGAAAACAGAGCCCCCGCTTGAAATAAAACTCCCCATTGGCGTCTAAGTTTTTGAGCCTGTGTATGGCTAATTCTATCAAGCTCATCCCCTAAAACTTTTATAGAGCCTCCATGAAATTTTTGTAACATTACCATCTCTCTAAGCAGTGTTGTTTTTCCACAACCACTTGGTCCAAGAAGTCCGTAAATCTCACCTTTTTTAATACTAAGATTTAATCCATCGTGCACAATTCTATTACCAAAAATTGTCTTGACGCCATTAACTTCTATTACATTTTGCATTATATACCCAGATTTGTGAATGCAATTGAGAAAATAGCATCACACACAATAACTGCGAAAATTGATTCTACTACACTTTTTGTGGTATTAAAGCCTATACTTTGCGTATCATCTTTTACCATCAATCCTCTATATATACCTATAGAAGCGATTAAAAACGCAAAAAATGGACCTTTTATCAGTCCAATAAAAAAGTGTTTAGCAGCTACAACCTCATTAAATCTTTCTAAAAAAAGGTCAGTAGTAATTTTCAAGTCTACATTAGCGACTACCATCCCGCCTATTATTCCCATCATATCAGCTACAAAAATTAAGATTGGCATCACTATCATAAGCGCTATAATCCTAGGAATAACTAAAAAAATATAAGGATCAAATCCCATAGTACGCATGGCGTCAAGCTCTTCTGTAATCTTCATGGCACCAATTTGTGCAGTAAAAGCAGAACCGCTTCTTCCAGCGATGACAATAGCCGTGATAAGGGGTGCTAGTTCTCTAAGCATAGAGATACCAAGCATATCTACTATAAATATGTTGGCACCATAAAGCTTAAGTTGGAAGGCTGACTGATAAGCTACTACTAAACCTATCAAAAAACTTGTAAGTGCAATAATACCCAAGGCATTTACTCCACTCTCATTTATCTCAAATGCTATCTCTTTATATCTTATGTTTTTTACAGATTTTAGATAATGCAATTTTGTTGCAAACAATTTTCCCAAAAACTCCATAAATGAAATTAATCCAAGGTAGTGTGAATAGGTATATTCGCCTATTTTTTGAATTGTGCTGCACTCTGTTTTTTGAGGGATATCTTCTTTATGTTTAAAAAATTTTTTAGGTAAATCTATAGTAGAAAGTATCTCATCGTTTGTAGCTACAATGGTTGTTTCTACATTCAATTTTTCAAATTTTTCATAAAGTTTATTTAAAAATACTGCCATAGCCGTATCTAAGTAAGTTACTTTCTGCAAATCTATTTCAACAGTCTTAATGCCATTCAATGAGATTTTTTCAATAAGTGATTCAAAATCTGAAATAAAGTAAAGTGAAAGCTCACCAGTAAAGTCTAAATAAAGATGATTAGCTTTTACCGATGTGCGTAATAAATTAATTGCCATCTGAGAGGGTTAAAAATCTCTCTCTAAAAGTTTATCGACTTTTAAAATAGTAATGATTCTATCCTCTTGCTTTCCAACACCATCTATCATTGTATCATCACCACTTAAAGTATCAGGCGCAGGTCCAATGTTTTCTTTTTTTATACGAATAGCCATAGTAAGTCTATCTATCACAAAACCAGCAACGTCATCACCCTGTTTTAAAACAAAAAACCTAGTCTCATCGTTATGATTTTTAGATTGCAGACCAAATTTAAGTCTTAAATCAATCAGAGGGATAACAGAACCTCTAAGATTAAATACACCAAGAACATAATTAGGAACCTGAGGAACCCTTGTCCAATTAAAAGGTTTGATAATCTCTTGAATTGCTAAGATAGGCACCGCATACTCTTCATCACCAATGATAAACCCTACTAACTGAACTATATCATCTGATTGATCAAGTGTGTCAGCTTTTTGCTGCTCACTCTGTTTATTAATAATTTGTTTTAATTTATCACTCATTATAAAAACTCCGCTTTAAAGTTAACATTTCTTTGAACTACACTTGCAAGATAGTCTGAAGAGTATGGTTTTGTAATATACTCAATCATACCAGATTCAACACCGCGCATACGGTCTGATTTACCCGTACGTGATGTAACAGCTATAAGAGGTAAGTTTTTGTATCTATTATATTTTTTTATCTCAGTTGCAAGTGAGTAACCATCCATTCTTGGCATCTCAATATCAATCAACATAGCATCAAATTGATGATCTCCCGCTTTCAAGACATTAAGTGCTTCTTGACCATCTGAAGCTTCAATTAATGTGATTCCCATTGGTTCAAGTGCTTTACGCATAATAGTTCTATCTGTTTTAGAATCATCTACTATCATCACACAATAATCACTAGGTTTAGTTTTCTCGTTTATTAATTGCTCACTCGAATTTGCTTCATTAATATTAGTGGCTTTGACACCTTTTGCAATATCCATAAGTGCAACAACATCAACAATCAATGTTACACCACCATCACCACGTATAGTAGCTCCAGCAATACCATCAATTCCAAATAGATAATCACCAAGTGATTTAATAACTATCTCTTCCTGACCAACAAGCGTATCTACAATTAGTCCTAATTTTTGTGTACCAAGACCTAGAACAACTACATAAGCGTGCTCACTCGTATCTAAGATTCTCTCTACTTCAAAAATATCTCCAATATGGACAAGTGACAATACATCATCACGAAGTCTCATAACAGAACGCCCTTCTACTGTGTATATCTCATCTTTAGAGATTCTTACAGTCTCTAAAACTGAAGCAAGTGGAATCGCATAATGCTCCTCTTGAACACCAACTAATAGTGCTTGAATAATCGCGAGAGTTAGAGGAATTTTTAACTTCATTGAACTACCACGACCCATCTCACTGTCAATATCGATGATACCGTTTACTTTTTCGATGTTTGTTTTAACAACATCCATACCAACACCACGACCTGAAACATTTGTTACGGATGCAGCAGTTGAAAAACCTGGTTTCATAATAAGAGTAAAAGCCTCTTTATCACTCATAGTATCAGCTTCTTTTTCACTGATGAGACTTTTTTCCAAGGCCTTATTTTTAAGCATTTCAGGATCTAAACCTTTACCATCGTCATCAATTTGGATAACAATCTGATTTCCTTCATTGTATGCTTTGAGTGCTATAATTCCAGTTTCAGGTTTTCCCGATGCTAAACGCACTTCAGGAGTTTCAATACCATGGTCACAAGAGTTTCTGATAATGTGAACCAAAGGATCCCCTATCTCTTCAACAATCGACTTATCAAGCTCTGTATCTTCACCCGATATCTCTAATTCTATTTTTTTGTGTAGCTCTCTTGTTAAATCTCGAATCATTCTTGGGAATTTGTTGAACACTTTTCCAATAGGGAGCATTCTTGTCTTCATAACAGCTATTTGAAGATCTGTAGTAACTAATGAAACAATAGATACAACTTGATTGAGTTCCTCTAAGAACTCTTCCCCTTCATATCTCTCCTCAACATCTACATTAATCTTAATCAGTCTATTTTTAGCAAGAACAAGTTCACCAATAAGATTCATAAGATGATCAAGTCTTTTAACATCTACACGAATTGTTTGTTCAACTGCTGCAGGTGTACGTTTTGCAGGAGCAGCAGCTTTTGGATCCTCTTCTGCTTTTGCAGATGCTCTAGCTGGAGGTGCTGGTGGCGGTGGAGCTGCTGGGGCTGGTGTTGCGACAGGAGCATGCTCAGGCTCTGGTTCATTCGATACAGCCTCATTTTCATCTGGAGCTGGAGGTGCTTCAGGTACACTTTCACCTGCAGCTATTTTAGCAGCACGTTTAGCTTTATCTTCCTCTTGACGCTGTGCTAAAAGTCTCTCTATTTCAGCTTCAATATCATCAGGATCCATATTGTCATAATCAGGCTCTTCTTCAGCTGACTCTGTAACAACAGGTTCTTCTACCACAGGTTCTTCTACTACAGGAGCTTCTACTATAGGTGTTTCAACATCACCAGTTCCACCTGAAACTTTATCAAGTCTTGCTACACAAGCAGATACATCTATACCCCCATCAGAACTAGTATCACGAATTGTATTTAAAAGTGACTTCATTAAGTCAATAGATTCAAGTACTACATCCATAATATCAGGAGTAATTATTAGTTCACCATGACGTGCTTTATTTAAAACATCTTCCATATGATGTGTTAAGTGAGTCAATATATCAAAGTTTAAAAATGACGATGCACCTTTAACTGTATGCGCAACTCTAAAAATTCCATTTAAAAGCTCCAGATCTTCTGGGTTATTTTCTAACTCTACTAAATCCTCATCAAGTTTTTCAACTAATTCAAACGACTCAACTAAAAAATCTTGTAGTATCTCTTGAAATTCATCCATATTTAAACTCCCTACTTCATGTGTGCACGGACTATACGTGCTACTTCATTGTAAAATGCACCTGCTTCAAACTTAACCAAATAAGCTTCACCACCAGCTTCTATACCTCTACCTTCACTAAAATGATCACTAATGGAAGAGTTAAAAACAATTGGTATATTCGCATATCTTCCATCCTCTTTTACATTTGCTGCAAAGTGGAACCCATCCATTTTTGGCATCTCAACATCAGAGATAATAATTTTTAGATTTTCTGAAATCTCTTCACCGTATGTACTGTAAAGATGTTCTAGTTTCTCTAAACCATCTTTCCCATCACTCGCTTCTAAGACATTGAAGCCCATCTTAACAAGAGCTTCTTTAACAATTTTTCTAGCAGTAGCACTATCATCTAAGACTAAAGCCAAACCTGTAAAATCTTCAATACTGTCTGGAATATTGTCAACATCAGGTTCATAAAGCCCTAGATCTTGAACAACACTCTCTAGGTCAAGGATTAAAAGAACATTATCGTCCTCTATTTTAGTAACCCCTGTAATTTTACTCCCATCTAGTGAGCCAGTATTATTTACAAAACTTGCAGGTTCTATGTCATTCCAGTTTATTCTACGGATTCTTTTTGCTTCATGAACCACAAAACCTATAAGTACATTGTTGAATTCTGTTATAATAATTCTAGAATGTTTATAAGAGTTTTCAGGTTCAACAATTCCCATCCATTTTGCTAAACTTACAACAGGTATGACCACATCCCGTAAATCAAAAATACCCTCTATAAAATTAGGCGTTCCAGGTAATTCAGTCAACTTCGGTATTTTGATAATTTCTCTGACTTTAGAAACATTTATACCATAAATCCCTTCATACACTTCATCGTCTTCTTGTTTAAACAAACGGAAGTCTACAAGTTCCATCTCATTGGAACCAACCTTAAGCGAATTATCATTCATATTTATATCCCTTTAGAAAAACTTTTTTCTTCTAATAGTTCTTTGTCGTTGATTGATTTTACAATAAAATATCTTTGATTGCAAGCAAAAGCCGCTAAATTAAAATACTCAAAATTGCTTACTCTAAAACTCATATTCTGATGAAAATGCCCCTCTACAAAATAATCACATTCATACTTATTAGCCAATCGCTTATTGATAAGTTCTTCAAATCCAACAAACTCTTTACAATCATTTTTTTTCCCTAAATGATTATCTACATTTTTAAGAATCGCATGATTACTCAAGTTATCTATGATTTTTAATAGGTATAAAATAACTCTATTTCTAATCAAAGCTGTATAAAGTAAGTATCCAAATCCACCATCAAAATCACCATGTGCTAAATAAACTTTTTTATCTTTATAACTACACTCTACAGGTTGACTTGAAATAGGAAAAATTTTAAAATTTTTAAAAATTGCTTGAAGATTAAAATCATGATTTCCCTCAAGATATATAATCTCTATACTCTCTGAAATCTTCTCTAGGAGTTCTATCAGCTCTTGATTTTGTTTATAAGTGTATTTGATACTTCCAAAAAGAGCATCGAAAATATCCCCCATCAGAATGAGTTGCGTAGGCTGTAATTGATTAGAATGGATTTGTTTAATAAATTCTAGGAGTTCTGGACGAAGGTGAGAGAAGTGCGCATCAGAAATGATGTATGCACCCTCTTTTATATTTACTTTACTATGGGACATAAGCGATATTTGGCACCCCTAAGTTCTCATCTAATCCCATCATAAGGTTTGCGTTTACAAGAGCTTGTGATGATGCTCCACGCATAAGATTGTCTATGGCTGAAGCTATAAACAAGATATCCCCTTTACGCTTTACATAGATGTCACAAAAGTTTGTTCCAGCTGTATTTTTCATAGTAACTGGTGTTTCACTTATACGTACATTTTTTTCATTTTTGTAAAAATCTTTCAAATGTGCAACGGCGTCAAAGTCACCCTCAACCTGGATATATATAGAACTAATCATCCCACGAGTTAGAGGAACAAGGTGAGGAACAAAATTTACTTCATCAAAACTTACACCAAGTTTCTGTGCAATCTCTGGTGCATGTCTATGCATTAAGGGATTATAAGCAAAAAGGTTATCGTTAACATTTACAAAGTGTGTAGTGTCACTCAGTTTTTTTCCAGCTCCACTCACTCCTGTTTTTGCATCTATAATGATTGGTGTGTTTTGTACTCTTTTACTCATAAATGGTAAAAGCCCTAAAATAGCCGATGTTGGAAAACAGCCAGGATTTGCTACAAGCTTCGCAGATTTTAGTTCCTCTTTAAACATCTCAGGGAGTCCATATACAACGTGAGAGAGGTTTTTAGGATCAGTATGAGGAACATAAAACTCTTCATAGACTTCTTGTGTAAGTCTATAATCAGCTGATAGGTCAACCACTTTGACGCCATTACTTATAAGAGGTTTTACAAACTCCATCGCTGTCATATGAGGCACTGCTAAAAAAACTAAATCACACGCTTTGGACATTATGGAAACATCAGCTTTTTGCACCTCATCTTCACAGACGCCATTCAAACATGGGTGAAGACTATTTATTGTAGTACCACCTTCAGAGTTGGCTATGTAGCTTAGTTCAAAGATTGGATGACTTATTAACATCTTTACAAGTTCTAAGCCTGTATAACCAGTAGCGCCAACTATTCCTACTCTTATTTTTTTATCCATATTAGTTACACTCAAATACTATCTCTTGGTATTTAACCTCTTCAATCTCAAACTCTTTTAATCCACCAGGAAGTTTTACTTTTACCTCATCACCCTCTTCACACCCTAAAAGCTGTTTTGCTAAAGGGGAGCCAAAAGAGATAAGCCCCATATCTGGATTTGACTCACAACCACCCACGATTGTGTAAGTCACTTCCTCATCCGTATCGAGGTCTGTCATAACAATAGTTGAACCAAAACTCACTTTTGCATGTGCAAGCTCACTAGGGTCAACAATTTGAGAATTCCCAAGAATATCTTGAAGCTCTGCTAAACGGTTATCTATATTTTTTTGCATCTCTTTAGCTGCATGGTACTCTGCATTTTCTTTTAAATCCCCATGTTCTAATGCTTCTTCAATATCTTTTACACAACGAGGACGCTTCACCTCTTTTAAATCTTTTACTTCAGCTTGAAGCTTGTTATATCCAAACAATGTCATAGGTTCAATTTTTTGCATAATAGTTCTCTTTATAATAATTTATTTTGAATGATTATATCAAATTTGTCTTGTGGTTTCTCTTTTGCTCTTTCTAGATGCTCTTTTTAATGAGCTTTGATCTTATCTTTTTTAGCTAGTAATCAAGGGAGTAATTTATATAACGGTTGCCTTGAGAAATATTTGAGTCGCGAGGTCAACTATTTTTCCCCAATGACTTGTTATGTATATGTAGTGGTGATGATGAAGGATATAAAACCTTTCCCGATGGTACAACAAGTGAGGAAGTCTTCAAATGCACATCTTGGTCATCAAAAAAGATATGTGCCTTAAAAGCTTTTAAAATATTGCTTTTTTCAACTCCACCTAAAAAAAATGCTTCATCGACATATACTCCCCAGTGTCTTAAAGTTTTGATAACTCTTAAATCTGATGGACTGTTTCTTGCTGTTACAAGAGCAATTCTGACAGGAGAAAACTCTACCTTCATTGGTAATCTTTCTTGTAGTTTAGAAAGTTTTTTTTAAAAAATTTGCAAAAGGCCCTTCATTCATTGGAACATTTTGAGAAGTGCTTTCATTTTCATGAAAAGCTTTCATACCTTGGTCTTTATAAACGAGTTCACTCGATTCATCGAATAATACAGCATCACCATCAAAAGCTATCCTAACCTGATCTTCTGGTATTTCACACTTATATTCTGGAGGTGTTGACAAAACAGCAGAAGCACAAACTCTACTATCAATAACTTTTTGTGCATCATTCTCATTTGTAGTCAAAAACAGATCAACATCAAAAGCCTCTAAATAATCTGCACTTGACTCACCGGCAGTAAAAGCAGAACGTGTAATATTTAAACTAATACTTCTTATTGCATTTAAGACCCTTATCCCTGTTTCAGGACTGTTTCTTGACATAACTACTACTTCTACCAGTGGAGGCTCATCCTTTTTTTGATATTTATTTAAGTTTAATAAAGCTTTCACTAAAGGGAAACCTATCCCTTCCTTTAATTCTTTTTCTTCATTTTCAAGCATATGTTTTCTGTATGTTTCGATAGCATTATCAGGATCTTTTTTAAATTCATCTTGGAATAACTTATCAGATTCAGATAAGTCAAATAATGCGGTAGCTGAAATTCCTATCACTAGTGTTTCTTTTAAATTAAATGACAACTCTTATTCCTTTTTACATAATAGTGAGGGAGTAATAACTATTTATTGAAGCGTATTATATGCGTATTAACCTAAAAAAACAACTTACATTTTAAGTGTATGCTAATTATTGAAAAAGTTACATAACACTAAAAGATATAACTATTCTCTCAGGCTTTAAAATAAATCGATAGTAGACGTAAAATAGAGGTAAACCAAAATAACTGAGTAGTCCAAAAAATATAAAAAGAACACCTAAGTTAAAATGCTTTTTTTCAACTACGAGTAAATCATCCGTTTTTTGTATAGTTTTATAGCCATTTTTGTAGTACATCTCATCAATCGTATCTACTTTTTCTTTTTGACTCAGCTCACTTGCTTGTATCTTTTGTACATACTCATCAAAAATTTTCTTGTTTTGTTTTTTTGTCTTTTTATCAAAGAGGTAGAAAATTATCCCTAAGGGTAAGATAAATAACATAATAATAGTTGTCATTTTATATCCCCTTTTGATATTTTTTTACAAGAGTATTTAAATCTTTTTCATAGAAGATAAATCAAACTCTATCTTTTCATTTTGACACGCAATAAAAATACTACATCCTGATTTATCTATGGCAATGGCGTCAGGGATATTTTCACACAAGATCATACTCTCTTGTGTCGTTGGGTCATATACATTTAAACATGTATCTTCAATAAAAAAGATGCGTCCACCACCACAACCATCACCAATAATCCCCTCACATACCAAAGGGGAATCTAAATCAAAACCATGAGTCATCTAAACAGTTCTCTTTACTCTCTTTTATAAACTCTTTAAACTCTGTTGCGTTTTTATCTAGCACTTTGTACTCTTCATATGTGTACTCTTTAAAAATCGATTCATCTACACAATTACAAAGTTCTGTATTGTTAGTATCATTACATGTTTTTAACATTTTCTCTTTTTGAGAACTCTCCCAACCAAAGTAACTTGTATAAAATGGTAAGAGCACCCAAACAGCAAAACCAACAGTTAAAACTATATTTACTATGTACTCTTTCTTTTTTGTCTCTAAGTATTGCTTAATATCATAAGAAACAAGTAACAAAAAAACTATCTCTAAACTAATTACAAACCAATCACTATCTAAAAAATCGAACATCTATTTCCTTAAATATTTTAATGTCTCAGCACACATAGTAAGCCCAAAAGTTGCAGTTACACCCATGAAACTCCCCTTCTCTTTTACTTGTGCCTCTTCGCTTGAAAAAATAACCTTATACTTTTTCTTAAAGCCTCTTTTTTTCAGCTCATAGCGTATTTTTGAGCCAAACTTATCACCATAACTTTTCCAAATATCATCCACCTGAACCTTTGTAGGGTCAAGCCTTTTTGCACTTCCAAAAGAGGATATAAGCTTTTTGTAACACTTTTGTGCAAGGGCGAGTTTTGCATTTCTATCATCAATGGCGTCAAGCACTAAATCATACGCATCAAAGTCAAAATCCCATACCCATTGCTCATCTATCCGTTTATTTATTATCTTTAATTCTGGGTAGTGCTTTTGAAGTGCTTCTACTTTTACCTCACCTTGATGCAGTTCAGACCACATCTGACGGTTTTGGTTTGACTCATCATAGGTATCAAAATCAACTATAGTGATATCTCTGACGCCATTACGGTACAAACAATCAAGACAAAAACTTCCAACGCCACCAACACCTAAAAGTATAATCTTCGCATTTTCAAACTTACTAAAATCATCTCCCACTAAGAGTTTTATACGATCATATCTCATATATTTAATCACACCACTCTTCAAGCTTACTCATACTTTTATAAGCACTCAAATCAAGCATAATCGGTGTTAAAGATATATATCCAGCTTGAATAGCTTCATAATCACTCATACCCTTCACACCCTCTCTAGGGCTAAAATTAAGTGGATGTAACCCTAGCCAATAATGTTCTTCTCCACGTGGATTTCTATGCATATGGGAATCATTTGCGTAAAATCTATACCCTGCATAGGTCACTTTTATCTGTGCTTCTTTGACGCCATAGGGTATGTTAATATTTATAAACTCACGCTCAGGAAGCGGAAAAGATTTCTCTCTAATCTTTGTCACTATAGTTTTAATCGTTTTAGCAGCCAAAGAGAAATCACCTGCGGGATCACTAAAATCCATCACTTGTGAAATAGCAATAGAGGGGATATCGTGAAGCACACCCTCCATAGCACCAGCAGCAGTTCCAGAGTAAGTGATATCTTCACCCATATTTGAGCCTCGGTTAATCCCACTAATAAGTAAATCTGGTTTCCCATCGTTATAGATTGCACTTAAAGAAAGGTACACACAATCACTAGGTGTTCCATCATCTAGTTTGTAAAAATCATCTCCTACACTT
>Ga0193965_1000452_pt1 | contig 13012 bp, 10 predicted proteins | sample FB_8_MG_FD_140330 | JGI IMG/M metagenome (GOLD analysis project Ga0193965, IMG submission 140330) | Microbial mat bacterial communities from the Broadkill River, Lewes, Delaware, United States - FB_8_MG | ecosystem: Environmental > Aquatic > Freshwater > River > Microbial mats | place: USA... | reverse complement strand
GTAGTTGTTCCCTCAACTGAGAGTAATTTTGTAAGTTCTATACAAAATGAGATTAGTGAACATAGTGTGAATCAAGTTTCAAACATATTTAATGAAACTGTAATGATGGAAAATGGTATTGCTACCTCTCCAAGGTCAGCTGTCCGACTTTTAGATGAACTAGAAGAGTTGGACTTTATAGCAATAGATGATAAAGATATGAGTGAAATAGTTATCTCAAAAGAGCAATATAATTTACAATCAAAAAAATTAGAAAGCTTAGATATTAAAGGGTGTAATTCTCAAAAGCTTAAAGAGTATTTTGATAGTTTCTTTAAAACCACTAGTAGAATTAATGCAAAAGATAGAAGTGGTTCCAAAGATAAAGGGAAAATTAAAATAGATAAAGAGAAGTTTTTAAAATTTAAAAATCTATGGGATACTTTAAATTATGATGCAGTTGTAAAGTATGATATTAATTCTAAAGAGTTGATTGAAAAATCGGTTTTAAATATTAATCGTAATTTTGTGATAAACACTCAAGATATAATCATTAAAAGAGATAGCCATGTAGAAGATTCTCAAAGACATGATACTGAACAAGATTCTGTAATAGTTGAAACGCACTCAATATTTACAATATACGAGTTTATTAAAACACTTAGTAATAACACTAAGCTAAGTATGCAAACTATTGCATCTGTGTTACAAAAAATAGAAAAAGATAAGTTTAATCAAATTACTAAAAATGAGAATTTAGCACTCAAACGAATCGAGGATGAACTTATAAGTGCAATATATGATACTATTATCAATAAAATATCGTATGATATAAAAGAGATAAAAACTTGTAATACTTCTTTAACTGATAAAGATGGTGAAGTGAAAGAGTTTATAAATGTTGGTAGTTTAGGAAGAGATAAGCATTATATAACAAAAAAAAGTATTCAAGAAAAGATTATATATGATGAAAATTTTATGGAAGTGGATAGTACTATTGAAGCTTTAACCATAGATGAATCGACACATAAAAAAATTACAGTATTCGCAAAATTACCTAAAGTTAATATCCCTACAGCTCACGGGCGAAAATATAACCCAGATTTTGGTTATGTAATAGAGCAAGATGATAAAAAAGAGTTGTACTTTATAGTGGAGACAAAAGGGTATGATAAATTTGATGATATTAGCACAAAAGAAAAACTACAAATAGCTAGTGCTAAAGCATTTTTTAAACAGTTGCAGGAAAAGGGAAGAAATGTAGTTTATGAAACTAAAATAAATAGTGATAAGTTAGTTGATTTAATAAATGAGATACAAAAAAACAAATAACTGGAGAAGTGATGAACGAAATAAAAGAGATATATTTAAAAGATTATAAAAAGCCAGAGTTTAGTATAGAAGATGTTGATTTAGTTTTTGAATTGCATGAAGATTTTACAACAGTTACGAATCAGATGAGTGTGGTAAAAGTTGATTCTGAAGCAAAAGATATAGAGTTAGATTCTATAGATTTAGAGTTAGTTGAGTTGTGGATTAATGATTTGAAACTCCAAGATACTCGTTATATCTATGCAGATGAAAAATTGAAGATTCTTAATGTCCCAGATTCTTTTAGCCTTAAAATCATAAATAAAATCTATCCTCAAGACAACACAGAACTAGAGGGGCTTTATAAATCAGGTTCTATTTTTTGTACACAAAATGAGCCTGAGGGGTTTAGAAGAATTACACCTTATCTTGACCGTCCTGATGTTATGTCTGTGTTTACTACTACAGTGATAGCAGAACAAGAAAAGTATCCGATTCTTTTATCTAATGGAAATAAAAAACAGTGTCACGATTTTATGAATGGGAGACATGGAACTACATGGTTTGACCCACACCCAAAACCTGCTTATCTATTTGCTTTAGTTGCTGGAGATTTGGGTTGTGTAAATGACGAGTTTACAACAATGGGTGGTGAGAGAGTAGAGTTAAATATTTATTGTGATTTAGGGAATGAATCAAAGTGTCATCATGCTATGAAATCACTCAAAGAATCTATGATTTGGGATGAGGAGAAATATGGAAGAGAGTATGACTTAGAGATTTATAATATTGTAGCCGTAGATTCTTTTAATATGGGTGCGATGGAAAATAAGGGTTTAAATATCTTTAATTCTCACTATGTTTTAGCTGATAAAGATACAGCAACAGATATGAATTTTATGGGGATTCAGTCTGTTATCGCACATGAGTATTTTCATAACTGGACAGGGAATAGAATCACTTGTAGAGATTGGTTTCAGTTGACTCTTAAAGAGGGGCTTACAGTTTTTCGTGATCAATCTTTCTCGGCAGATTTAAACTCTAAAGAGGTGCAAAGAATCGAAGATGTAAAAGCACTCAGAGAGAGACAATTTGTTGAGGATGCATCGCCTACATCTCACCCAATTCAGCCAGAATCATATATATCTATGAATAACTTTTATACATCTACAGTTTATGAAAAGGGTGCTGAGGTGATTCGTATGATTCACACTCTTTTAGGTGAGGATAATTACCGTAAGGCAACTGATCTGTATTTTGAGAGTTTTGATGGTCAGGCAGTTACAACAAATGACTTTTTGTGGGCTATGAGTAAAGCAAGTGGAGTTGATTTAACACAGTTTGAGAGATGGTATCACCAAAATGAAACTCCAAAACTTCATGTAAAAGAGAGTTTTTTTGATGGTGTATTTGAATTAACATTAACTCAAGAGATTCCTAAAACATTAAAGGGTGATGAACAAAAAGCATATTTTTACCCTTTTAAGATGGCACTTATAGATGAGAGTGGCAAAGAGATTTTAGAAAAAACGCTTATCATCTCAAAAGATGAGGAGATATTTTCTTTTGAGGGTTTAGATTCTAAACCTATAGTTTCATTGAACCGTGATTTTTCTGCACCAGTTATAGTGGAACAAGAAAAAACTAACTTTTCATTTTTGATGCGATACGATTCTAATAGTTTTGTGAGATATGAATCTGCTCAAACATTTGCAGTAGAGAGTATAGAATCTATAATAAAAGGGGAGGGGATAGATTCCCATTTTGTTCAATCTTATGGTCTTTTACTTGATTTGGATATTGACCTTTCATATAAGGCTCTTTTACTAGAATTACCAACTATCTCATCACTGATGCAAAGACAAGATGTTATAGATTTTGATATTTTATGTAAGGCTAAAGAGGATTTAGAAAAAGAGTTAGCTTCTACTTATAAAGAAAAACTTATCAAGTTATATGAATCTAACCATCAAGCAAATTGTGATGATATTGATTCTATAAGTATGTCAAAAAGAGCTATAAAGAATCGTTGTTTAAGATTATTATCATCTTTGATGAGTGATGATGTGATAGATATGGCAAAAAAACAGTATGAAGATTCTCTTACTATGACAGATAGAATCGTAGCTTTAGATATTTTAGAAAATACTTCAGCAGAGGAAGCGACAATTGCTCATGCTGATTTTTATGCTAAGTATAAAAGTGATACTTTAGTGATGAATAAGTATTTTTCTATTCTTGCAGATTCACAAAGAGAGGGGACTTTAGATAGAGTTATTTCTCTTCAAAATGATGCAGTTTATGATGAAAAAGTTCCAAATCTTGTTCGTTCACTTATAGGTGTATTTGCTAGAAACTATAAACATTTTCATGCAAAAGATGGTTTAGGATATAAGTTTGTAGCAGATAAAATTATAGAGATAGATAAAATCAATGCACAGATGGCTTCTGGGCTTGCAGGAGCTTTTAAAGTTTACAAAAAAATGAACAAAATCAACAAAAATAGTATGAAGATAGAATTAGAGCGTGTAGTTTCTACACAGTCCCTTTCAAAAAATTCTTATGAGATAATTACAAAAATATTAAAATAGTAGTTAGTAATATTCTTTAAGTTAAAGAAAAGTCCCTAAAATAGGACTTTACTTTTTCTTATAATACTGCTTAATAATTATTATTTATAATATAATAATTCTTTATGATAAAAATGTGATATTATAGTGCTAAAGTTTTTTAAGAACAAAAAAAGAGGGAAGAATATATGGCAAGATTAGTTGTTTTAGGTGGCGGTGTTTCTGGACATACAGCTGCAACTTTCGCGGCAAAATGGTTAGGTTCACAACACGAAGTTGTTGTTGTTACTCCAAATTCAAAATGGAACTGGATTCCATCTAATATTTGGGTTGGTGTTGGTCAAATGACTAAAGAGGATGTTACTTTCGATTTAGCTCCTGTATATGCAAAAGCTGGAATTACATTTAAACAAGCAAAAGCTGTTTCTATTAATCCAGAGGGAAATGAAAGCTCTGATAAAGCTTTTGTAACAATAGAATATACAGAAGCAGGAAAAGAGGGTCAATCTGATACTGTTGAGTATGATTATATCATCAATGCAACTGGTCCAAAACTTAACTTTGGTGCAACTGAGGGTCTAGGTATTGGTAGTGAATTAGGTGAGCATACAGTTTCTGTTTGTACAGCTGATCACGCTGAACATGCTGCTCACGAACTTGATAAAGTTATTGAGAAGATGAAAGCTGGTTCTCGTCAAAAAATCTTAATCGGTACTGGTCATGGTCTTTGTACTTGTCAGGGTGCTGCATTTGAGTATATCTTTAACATTGAACATGAACTAAAAAAAGCTGGTGTTCGTGATATGGCAGATATTAAATGGATTTCTAATGAATCTTTCTTAGGTGATTTTGGTGTTGGTGGTCTTCACATGAAATCTATGGGATTCGCAGTTTCTTCAAAAATCTTTGCAGAATCATTATTTACTGAGCGTGGTATCCCTTGGATTATTGGTGCCCATGTAAATAAAGTTGAAGCTGGAAAAGTTCATTATGAACTACTTGATGGTGAGATGGCAGAAGAGGAGTTTGACTTTTCTATGTTAATTCCTCCGTTTGCTGGTGTTGGTCTAAAAGCTTATGCTAAAGATGGTTCAGATATTACAGATACAATCTTCGCTCCAAATGGTTTCTTAAAAGTTGATGCTAACTATGGTGCTGGTGCTTATGAGAACTGGAAAGCATCTGATTGGCCTTCAACTTACCAAAATCCAACTTATTCAAATATGTTTGCTTGTGGTATCGCTTTTGCTCCTCCACACCCAATCTCAAAACCGATGAAATCACCAAACGGAACTCCAATTGGACCAACTCCTCCAAGAACTGGTATGCCATCAGGTATCATCGGTAAAGCTGTTGCACACTCTATTTGTGACAGAATCTTAAAAGGTGAAGATGCTCCATTACATGAAGCTTCTATGGCTAATATGGGTGCTGCTTGTGTTGCTTCTGCTGGTAAAGGTTTATTTAACGGTACAGCTGCTGCAATGACAATCTATCCTGTTGTTCCAGATTTTGATAAATACCCAGGAACAGGTCGTGATGTAGATTATACATTTGGTGAAATTGGACTTGCTGGTCACTGGATTAAGCATATTCTTCATCACCTATTTATCTACAAAGCTGAGCTTAAGCCAGGTTGGACTTTAATCCCTGAGTAGATTTATAAAAAAACTAAAAAAGGGGAATTCCCCTTTATAAAATTAAATAAAAGGAAATATTATGGCAATACAAGATGAGAAAAATATAAAAGCATATAGTCAAAATTTTACAACAATGACACCCGGTTCATTTCAAAAAAAACTAAGAACTTGTGTTATTTATCAAATAGTAAGATTTATAGTAATTAATCTTAAAATGTTAGTGGTAGTAAGTAAAAGTCACTAATTCTACAAAATCCTCCATATTTATGGGGGACTTCTTCTAAAAATATCCCATATTTTAACAAGGCATCTTCATGATTAGAGATATTATCACATATCCAACACCTCCAAGCGTAGAGTACTCAACCGATGTAAGAGTTTTTAATGATGAAATTGCATCAATACTAGATGATCTTAAAGATACTATAAAAGCTAATTCTTTAGATGGATTAGCAGCATTTCAAATAGGTAGTATGTATAATGTTATTGTAGTGAAACAGAGTGATGGTAGTTTTTTAGAACTTATTAACCCTAGACTTTTTAATACATCAGGAACACAAACTACACAAGAGAAAACAGCCTATTTTCCAGACTTAAGTGCTGAAGTTACTAGACACGATAAAATATCTGTAGTGTATGAAGATAGAGAATTAAATCAGCATTCACTAAAAGCAGAGGGTGACTTTAGTATATTACTTCAAAGAAAAATAGACTATACATTTGGTTCAAGTTTTATAAATAAACTATCTAAAAAAGAGAAAGAACTGTTTGAAACAAAGTTAGAATTTGGCGCTGATATTGCAATATCTGAGAGTTGCCCAACAACTTTTAAAAGAGACTATATACTAAAAGGTATAAATCTTTTAATGATAGGGATGGCTTTACTTTTTGTGGGTTCATTATTTATAGATTCAACAGAGACATTGAGTGAAATATGGGGCTATCAGCTTTATTTATCATTTACAACATTGGGCTTAAATATTATCTACTTTTTTTATGCTCAATACGAGGGGAAACAATTTACCTCATGCACCTCTTGTCAAATTGGAAATATTATAGGGACAACTTTTATCTCTTTAGTGAAATTAACACTCATAATGATACTCTCTTACTTTTTTATAAATCCATAATAAACTAAGATAATTATGAAAGAGAGAGTACCTAATTTAACAAAATACCAGAATATTTTTATCTCATCAAAAGATGATATTTTATCTAATTGGGTAACTTATCATAGCACAAAAGATATTTTAAAACTTCATAAGATAGAAGCACAATATTTTATTAAAAATTATGGAAGTGGTGTATTTGATTATTTTATGGGTGTAATAGCAGGAGAGCAGGAGATAGGTAATTGTCCTGTGATGCAAGGGTTATTAGCTTATCTAAAAGATAGAGAGATAAGTGCAGATGAACTTTTTGAAATTTGCAGCCATTTTCGTCGTTCTATGCTTGATTTTTCTTATGATGCAGGGTTAAATTCAAAAGAACTATTTAACGAGATTTCATATATTTTTGATAAAAATTTTAGAGGAATATTAAAATATTATACAGACACTATTTTTCAAAAACTTATAGATGCTAGAACAGAAGCGCTTAAAGCTTCACAAGCAAAAGAGTATTTTTTATCAAATATGTCACATGAGATAAGAACACCACTTAATGCTATTATTGGTTTTGTGAATCTTTTGATTGATGAAAATGTATCTAAAAAACATAGAAATTATTTAGATATTATACACAATAGTGGAGAGAATCTTTTAAGTATTATTAATGATATTTTAGATTTTTCAAAACTTAGAAGTGGCGAATTTACAATAGAACCTAAAATCTTTTCATTACATGATGAACTAAGCCATACTATGGAGCTTTTTGTTGCAAGTGCGAATGAAAAAGATATAACTATAACATCATTTATTGATCCAAGAATAGCAGAAGAACTTTATGGTGATGCACTTAGAATCAAACAAATAATATCTAATTTTTTAAGTAATGCAATAAAATTTACCTCAATAGGGGGAATAATTCAAGTTGAGGCAAGTTGTGAGAATAAGATACTAAATATAAGTGTCAAAGATAATGGGATAGGGATAAGTCAAGAGGATGTAAATAATATATTTGTTGCATTTGCACAAGCGCAATATAGTGAATTAAAAAATTGTGATGGAACAGGACTAGGCTTATCTATATGTCATCAGTTAGCCAAACATATGGGTGGAAAAGTTGAAGTGGAATCGACTCTAGGTGTAGGTAGCAGATTTTGGTTGGAGATACCAATTGAGGTACACAGTGAGCAGTGTCAAATATTTCAAAAAGTTCAAGAGTTTCAAGTTTTAAAAATGATAGCATATTCTACGCAGAAGCAAATAAGTGAAAAATACAACTCTTTTTTAAAATATACAACTATTTTTGGGATGAATATTCAAGTAAGGGAAAATTTAAATACAGAATTTGATGTATGTTTATTTATAAATGAAGAGGTAGATGATACTTTTAAAAAAGAGATTCGTAACTCTAAGAATAAATTTATCGCTTTGGTAAGTAAACCGACAGATGAATATGATTTAGATTCCAATATCTCCTCTTTGTGTTTTCCCCTTTATTGTTCAAAAATTTTAACAATATTTTTAGAACTACTTTATCCTGAAACCCCTTTGCCATATAAAAATACGGTATCAAACCAATTTATTGGTCATATACTTGTTGCAGAAGATAATGAGGCGAATCAAGAGTTAATTAAAATATTACTTCTCAAGTATGGACTTAGTTTTGAGTTAGCAAATAATGGAAAAGAAGCATTTGAACTTTACAAAAAAAATAGATACGATTTAATTTTAATGGATGAACAAATGCCTATTATGGATGGAAATATTGCAGTAAAAAATATACTGAATTATGAAAAACTCAATGACTTAACACACACACCTATCTCAGCACTCACAGCTAATGTCATTAAAGGAGCAAAAGAGAGAGGCTTAAGTAGTGGATTTGATACATTTTTAGGCAAACCAATCGTTTTAAAAGAGTTAGAAAGAGTATTTGCTAAATTTCTTAGAGTAGATACTATTAAAGAGAATAAATCACAAGAGCTAAAACTAAATAATACTAAGATAGTAGGGCTTGATATTGAAAAACTGAGTGAAGAGTTAGTACTTAATGAAGATGAATTAAAAATGCTTATAGGTTTATTTATAAAAAAAATGGAAAAAACACTTCCACAATTAGAGAATGCAATAAATCTTAAAGAGTATAAAAAAATAGGATTTTTATCTCATAGTATAAAAGGTTCAAGTGGAAACTTTAGAATTGAGATTCTTCAAGTTCTTTCAAATGAGATGGAAAAGATGGCAAAAGGTAAAGTGAGTAGTTACAACTATGAGGAAAATTTTGAGAAAATGAAAAAAAAGATAGAAGAGATAAAAATTATATAGCTTACTCTTCTATATAATAACCAATGCCTGAAGCATTTTTAATAATATCAGTAGCAAGCTTGTTTCTGAGTCTCCAAACAAGAGTTCGAACACTATTTTCTGTTGCACCACTCTCATCCCAAACATAGTTCATTGCCTGATCAAAGCTTACAACTATACCTAACTGAGCAACAAGTAGTCTCAAAAAAGCATTTTCTTTTTTTGTGAGTTTAATCTTTTTACCTTGGTAAAATGTTTCACAAACACTTATATCTAAATGATAATCATCCCCAAATGGTACAATTGGTTTATCTGAAGATCTTTTAGAATAGAGAAGTTTTTCGAGATTGAGTTTATCGATTTTTAAAGAGTTGATATTATTTTTTCTATCATTTTCAATTTGGTATTTAAAAAGAGCCATTTGTATAGTTGCGTGAAGAGAACTTGGGTCAAATGGCTTAACAATATATCCATAAGGTTCTGTTTTCTTTGCTTGAGAGATAATTTCATCGTCACTGTATGATGTTAAGTATATAAAAGGGATATTGTAGTTATCTCTTATATCTTTTGCAAGTTCAATCCCATCATTATTCTCCTCTAAAGAGATGTCAATTAAAATAATATCAGGCTTTTGTTTATTAATTTTATTTTTTGCTTGAGCAACACTATCACAAATTGCAACTATTTTATAACCTTGTTTTTGAAGAGAGATGTTAAGATTTAAAGCAGTTATCTCATCGTCTTCAACAATAATAATAGTATTGTTTTCCATTAAAACCCCTTTATTAAAAAATAATAACTTATTTGTGATACATATAATATTCAATTATAATATAACTTTTTATTATTCACTGAAGATATAATAAGGGATGTTATAGCTCTGTTACAATATGATACGATAGAGTAAATTAACTATACTAATTCTTCTACCCAGTTTTGCATTTTTTGTGTCATAGGAGCTAAAGGTGCTTCCATAAATGAGATAGTAAAACTATCTTCGTTCTCTACAACTGCAATACTTCTGGGTCTAACAGAAAGAATTAAAGGGTTTGGAATTTGTTGCCCAAAACAAAATACAATATTTTTAGCATCTTTTATAGAATCTGCTATAGTGCCATTTTCTAAACTTTGAGTATGCTCATAGTGATCAAAAATCCCAATAAATTTAGCAATTTTATCCTCGTTAATTTTGTTAAGAAAATATTCTATAAATTGATCAGTAGTAGTATATTCTATATCTACCTTTTTAATCTCTTTAGAACAGATATGATATTTATCCATAAGTAATGTTTTTTGCATGATTAATTCCTATTATTTAATTATTTGATGAAATAATATCTTAAGTTATATTAAATATAAATTATAGTAATTATTCTACCTATCTTAATAGTATTTTATTGACAAAGAGTTTATGATATGAGTTGGTGAAATGTTAAATTTATAAACTTACACTACAATTGTATATGCCTTATTTTATATATATTTTAAAATGTAACGACGATACTTTATATACGGGTATCACAACAGATGTAGAGAGACGCTTGAGCGAACATAACAGCTCCCCAAAGGGTGCAAAGTACACAAAAGTACGTCGTCCTGTAACACTAGTATATACAGAAGAGTTAGCAGATAGAAGTTCTGCTTGTAAGAGAGAATATGCTATAAAAAAACTCACAAGAAGTGAAAAAAAGGCTTTAATAAATGCTTAAAATATTCGTAGATGCAGATGCTTTTCCAAATCTGCTTAAACCGATTTTGTTCCGTTCTATAGAGAGACTACAGCTGCAAACTATTGTTGTAGCCAACAAAAAGGTAAACATTGGAAAATCTCCTCTAATCACATACATAATAGTAGATGCTGGTGCTGATGAAGCTGACCATAAAATAGTAGAGATGGCAGAAAAGGGTGATTTAGTTATCACGGCTGATATTCCTTTAGCTGATAGAATCATAACTAAACACGCTCATGCAATAGACCATCGTGGAGAACTTTATAGTGTAGATAATATTAAGCAGTACAAAGCGATGAGAGACTTGATGGAAAAGATACGAGAGAGTGGTGAGATAACAAAAGGTCCAAAAGCTTTTGGGCAAAAAGATGCACATGAGTTTGCAAACCAGTTAAATAGTTTTTTGGCTAAACATTGTAAGGTTTAGTTAAAAAAATGAATTTGTATTAATAAGATATTTTGATTGTTTAAAAGTATGTGGCTCCGGATACTGGATTCGAACCAGTGACCAAGTGATTAACAGTCACCTACTCTACCGCTGAGCTAATCCGGAATATTGTTAAGAAGTTCAAATTAAATGGCTCCGGATACTGGATTCGAACCAGTGACCAAGTGATTAACAGTCACCTACTCTACCGCTGAGCTAATCCGGAATGTTTAATTGAGCCGAAATTATACAGAAGTAGGAAAGGAATGTCAAGCTTTTTTGTTAATTATTTCGATTTCTTTTAAAATTTGCGCTGGGTAGGAGAAATTCTAGACTTCCAACTACTTTTTTTACCACTTTTTTTTCAAAAATAAGTGATTCTAAGCATTTTTTACTCTCTTCATCTAAAAGTAGGTTAACATCATCCATAGTTAATGGTCTTTTATCTAGGGTATTGAGAATCTCTTCTTCATTGTAATATTTATTATTTGGTTCAGCGTGGATTCTTGATGCTATATGAATTGGCAATGATTTATCAAAGAGTAATGATGCCTCGTGAAGCTCTTTGTAGCTGATTCCCATAACAGGGTAGGCCGGAGGTCTATCTATCGTCCCAATGTCTATTCTTTGGGTGTTCATCGTGAGTAAAACATCATTTAGTTTTACTATCTCCTCTTTAGTGTCATTTAATCCATGAACAAAAAGAATCTCCATAAATAATTTGCCTTTATACACCTTGCTAAACTCTTTTACTTTATCTACAACTCTATTAATATCTATATTTTCATGTGGTCTATCTATTTTTTTAAAAATATTTGGACTAACAGCATCAAGAGATAGTTTTACTTGGTCTAGTTTTAGAAGAGCATTAAATACATCATCATCAACAAGCGTAGCACTATTGGTTAAAATAAGTGTTTGCGTTTTACCTTTAATTTTATTAATTTCATCTATAAGTTGTGATAACTTAGGATAGAGCGTAGGTTCACCATTTGCAGTAAGTGTTATAACATCTATTTTATCATTAAGATGTATTTTTAAAGCATCTATTATTTCTGAAATTTTAATAGTGTTTGTTTGAGAATCTATAGTTGGGCTAGGGGCTAGTTCACAGTAAAGGCAGTCGAAGTTACATTGTTTGAGAGCAGGGGATAGGTCAATGCCCAAACTCATGCCAAAACGGCGTGAGTTGATAGGACCAAATATAATGTTATTTTTTTCCACTGACACGGTGGCACTCATTAACAAAGTGTATAGCATTTTCTACTGGAACATCAGGTAAGATTCCATGACCTAGATTAAAGATATGTCTTTTTCCACCCATAGTCTCTTGGATAACTTCTACACATTTTGTAGTAGCCTCTTTTGAGTAAAGACGACATGGCTCCATATTTCCTTGAAGAACATATTTATCACCCAATTTCTCTTTTGCAAGTGCCATTGGAGCACCCCAATCAACACCAAATACATCAAAGTTTCCATACACTTTATCGTAAAATGCTGGGATTCCTTTAGGGAACATGATGATAGGGATATTTGGATGTTTCTCTTTTAAATAATCAGCAATCTCTACCATATATTTCCAAGAGAACTCATCATACATACCCGGCTCAATAGCAGCAGCCCATGAATCAAAGATTTGAACAACATCAATCCCAGATTCAATCTGTTTTTCCATGTAGTATTTTACAACTTCTGTAACTTTTGCAAGGATATTATGAAGTAGTTCAGGGTTAGAATACATCATTTTTTTACAAATGTTATAAGTTTTAGTCCCTTGACCCTCTATCATATAAGTAGCAAGTGTCCATGGAGCACCAGTAAAACCTATAAGTGCTTTTTCATCACCTCTTGCATCTAACTGTTCTCTTAAAAGCTCAATAGTCTCATAAACATAAGTAAGTTTATCAGCAGCTTCTTTACCACCGATAAGTCTATCTAAATC
>Ga0193965_1000451_pt1 | contig 13034 bp, 16 predicted proteins | sample FB_8_MG_FD_140330 | JGI IMG/M metagenome (GOLD analysis project Ga0193965, IMG submission 140330) | Microbial mat bacterial communities from the Broadkill River, Lewes, Delaware, United States - FB_8_MG | ecosystem: Environmental > Aquatic > Freshwater > River > Microbial mats | place: USA... | reverse complement strand
TAAATCTCTTTAAAGAGATTTATTTCACTTTTAAACTCTAAAAATCAACCCCTAAGCCAACTAAAAACTGATAATCATCTTGTAGTGGTTCAACTCCATCTGCATCTTTTTGAGGCTCTTTTGTATAGTCCCAAATACCCGTTAAATCTAAATCAAGCCAACTTGTTATCTCGTTTTCTAGAGTAAAGACCATATGGTGTTTGTAAACTCCGGACTCTTTATTTGTTGCTGTTAATTGATAACTATACTTTAAATCAATTCTACTAGATAAATCATACTCGATCACTGTGCTCAATCGTAATGAGGTAGATGAGGATGAGTCATCAGCTCCCTCTTCAACCTCGTAATAACTTGTATTTAAAAGTGCAGGACCACCAGAAACATCCCACTGCAACTTACTTTTATTAAGTATTGAGTACCCTATACCTAAGCCTACAGTATATTGTGCATCAATATTTTGAAATCTATTTCTATAATACTCGCTAAACAATGGCGTCCAAAAAAAATCTCTTGTTAAATAAACATCATACTTTTCATTCATACGATGATCATTAGCAATCTCCTCTTTTTCTACTTTTGAGATGCGCCCTAGATAATCTAAACGTAATCTTGAACTATCAGTTCTACGGTTAAAGTTTACTTGTGTAGTAAAATCAAACTGGTTTTTATTTCCAGAGCGAATATCAAGACTAGCAGTAATCTTTCCAGACCAGTAATCTCTTTCTAGTTCTCCCGCTTTGGCAAATGAGACTATCTGATTTTTATCAAAATCATAGCTAGTATCTCCATTTATAATTGTGAGTTTATTATCTTTTAATCGTAAAATACCCGAAAATGATGCAAGTTCTTCAATATTTGTACTAATGATCTGATAACTTTTTATCTGTTTGACATTTGCAAAATTAAAAGTATGCAAACCTATCTCAGCGCTATCAAACTCTAACTTGTCATTAAACATCGCTTTTATCTTCCCCTTGAACCACTCTCCGCTATTTGTTTGAATCCAATCATTTGTTTTGGGACTAGGGGATAGCTCCTCCCATGGGGCTTGAATCTTAGATAAGTCAACTTTCCCTTTTTCATCGGTTGCATTAAAAACCTCTTTTATAGAGATTTTTTCTTTTAGCTGTGCATCTTGCTGTTGACTTATCTCTCTTACTTCATCATCACTCAAACCTGAATTATCTTTTACAATAATTGGTTCAAATGATTTGTTTTGTGCACTAGAGCTATTATTATCAAGCCCAAAAAGTGTGAGGCTCATAAATAAAATTACAGATAAAACTCGCACTATAGTTTTCCATACATCTCATTATAAAAAGAAAGAGCATGTCTATCGCTCATTGATGCGATATAATCAGCTATAACTCTATGCTTATTTCTAGTAGAGAGTTGTTTGTAGTAAAACTCCGGAAGCATCTTATCTTCTTCCATAAGTCCTTTATAAAGTCCTTTAATCGCCTGTTTACCCGAATACATCTTTACCATAATCGTCTTATGCTGGTACAACTTATTAAAGAGTAGCTTTTTGAGCTTTTTTATCTTTGTCTCTAAAGCAGGCTCAAATCCAATAGGAATTTCACTTTTCGAATCGAGTGTAGCACTGAGTATTTTCGAGTTGTCTACTCTAGCACTTGAGTACTCTAAAAGGGAATAGACAAGATGATTTATGAGGTGTGAGCTAAATCTGTAGCGAAACATCTCATCATTCTCTAAGCCAACACCCTCTTGTGCTACTTTTTCTAAAATTTCATTCACAAGTTCACTCTGTTTTAAATCTTCAAAACTAATCAAACCTGAGTTGACCCCATCATCTATATCGTGACTCATATAGGCTATCTCATCAGCCCTATCAACTACCATTGCTTCAATAGACGGGTGTGTTTGTAGATTAAACTGCTCATCTATCTCTTTAGGTAAAAAGCTTTTTTTGTATGGATAAGAGTGTTTGAGTATCCCCTCTAAAGTTGCAAAAGTAAGGTTAAGCCCATTAAACCCTTTATAACGTTTCTCTAATGATGAGACAACTCGAAAACTTTGAAAATTATGCTCAAACCCTTTGCTAAATCCATCCTCTTTTAAACACTCATCGAGTGTATCTCCGCCAACATGACCAAAAGGGGTGTGACCCAAGTCATGTGCTAAGGCTATTGCCTCTGCAAGAGATTCATTTAATCCTAGATTAGATGTAATTGAGCGAGCAATTTGAGATACCTCTATAGAGTGAGTAAGTCGCGTTCTAAAAAAATCACCCTCTTGATTTAAAAAAACCTGCGTTTTATACTCTAATTTTCTAAAACTTCCTGAGTGGATAATTCTATCTCTATCTCTTGCGTAGGGGTTTCTAAAATCTTGATCTATTGTGTAAAATCTATCACTTGGGTTTAACATTATTATCCTTGTATCACTTGGTTTCTTCCCGCTTTTTTTGCTTTATATAAAGCATTATCAGCACGTTTCATCACTGCAAAAGGGTCTTTATCTTTTGAATTGTTTTCCACTATACCTGCGGAGATATTAATAAATATCTTTTTAGTTGTTTTTTTATTTCTTACCATAAAAGCACTTTTTGAGATTATGTTTCTTAAAAGATCAGTATGCCCAAATGCTGTAGCAGCATCTACTGATGGGAAAAGTAAAACAAACTCTTCCCCACCATATCTATAAGCCTTACCACCACCACTGACATTGGAAAGTTTTGAAGCTACCATTTTTAAAACCTCATCACCAGTATCATGTCCATAAGTATCATTAAACTTTTTAAAAAAATCTATATCTACCATCGCTAAAGAGTATTTCATCCCAAGTTTTGCCATATCTTCAACTAAAGCGCGTCTTCCTGGGAGCTGTGTAAGCTCATCATAAAATGCCAAACGGTATGACTCACGTATTAAGAGCACAAAAATAAGTACAGCTATACTTAAAAATGAAAGTTCAATGGCGTCAGGGGTTTTAAGATAATACAAACCGGTATAAAAACTCCAAGTAATAACTAAAAAAGATGTGTTATAGATGATGTAAGGATTAAATAAAATCATTCCTGCCAAAACAAAACTTACAAACAAACCAAGAGCTACAGCTACATCTGTTAATGGATAAAAAGAGTAAGCAAATAGCTTCATATTTAAAAACTCTTGTATACTTGCCTCTGGAAAATAGATAAGATATAAGACTAAGCCTATTTCTGACGCCATCAAAAGCATCTTTAAAATTCCCCATATAGAAAAAAGTCCACGCTCTTTTAAAATCGAAAGAATGAGCAGATGCAGAGGAAAAAGTATAGAACTATATAAAAATAAGGCTTTAGCATTTTCAGGACTAAGATGCTCAAGTCCAAGATATATAAATACAAGTGGAAAAATTAAAAAGATAAATCGATTTCTATTAAAACGCCATGAAACCCAAATAATTAAAACACTTAAGGCATAAAATATATAAGGTGCAAGGGAAAATAAAACTTTAGGGATTTGAACTTGCTGAGATAGTAAAACAACAAATGTAAAAGCTACCCCCAAAGGGATAGCTAAATTAATCACAATTTGTTTGAGTGAATTCATTAAAAACTAAAAAAGATTATGATTTTTTAAGGTATTTTGTAAGGATATGAATCTTGACGCCATTCACACGACCTTCAATATGTGTCTCATCATTTGGCACAAGTCCAATATTACGAACTGCAGTTCCACGTTTTGCAACAAATCCAGTCCCCTTCACATCAAGATCTTTTGTAATCACTACAGTATCGCCAGCTGAGAGCGTGACGCCATTAGCATCTTTATATACGAGACCATTGTCATCCCCACCAATACTTTGCGCATCTGCCCAAGATTTCACATCCTCTTCCATATACATCATATCAACTAAATCTTGGCGACCTAATGCGTTTAAGAGTCTATAACTCATAACAGCCACAGCAGGTGTTTCACTCCACATAGAATCATTTAAACAGTTAAAGTGAGTCTCATCTAACTCGCCACTCTCTATTTGAGATTTACAATTTGCACAAACATAGATTGATTGCTCATCACTACCATCGCTTGGAGCCACCTCTAAAGCACTTAAACCCTCACTACTTCCACATAGCTCACATACACCATTGCTTCTTGATTCTAAACTCATTATTTTTCTTCCTTTTCTTCTTTATTAAATTCTAGTAACTCTTCATTTTTTTCTATACGCTCATGCTTTGTTTTGTTGAATGCTTTTTCAGCATCTTTCTCAACATAATTTCTACACTCTTCTGGCATTGTTGCATGAGGGTCTGAGGCTATGTTCTCACACATAGCAGCATTAAAAGTAAAATGGGAACACCCTGCTAGTAAAACAAGAGATATTAAATATATTTTTATCATGTTAGTCCTTTTTCTTAATAATCAAATCAAGATATTTTTTCGGTGTCACTCGCATCATCTCTTGAGCTAACCAACGGATCTGAAAATAAGCTGCACCACTATCTCTTAGTGTAAGATAATTTTTTAAACTTCTTAGATTAAAAGTCACAACCATATCTACTTTTACATTATCAGAGATGATATGTTTAAAAGCATCTCCAACATTACGTTTTTTCTTTCCAGCCTGAAGTGCAGCATAAAGAGCTTCAGCATCCCCTTGAAATTGTTCTATAAAAGGGATTGAACTTTTTGCAACTGCTATAGAGTGAAAATCTTCAACTCTATTTGATTGAAAATCAAGTTTGTCATAAATTGCGCCAATTTCCAAACGATTATAGGCCTCATCACTTGTAACAAACATATCAAAATCTAAAACAGTTTTGATAAAAAATTCTTTATCTCCACCATGCTTAGAAGCTACAAAGGCATTAATAATCCCACTCATTGTGTAACGTGTACTTCTTACACTGATAGCTTGAATACGATGACGTGCATGCTCTTGTAAAACACCACGACTTGTCCCACGCACTAAAAAACTAAGATTAGCGTGTTCCAAAATAGAGTGATGAAAGTATGTCCAGGCCAAATCATCTAAAAGCTCAGAATCATCAATAGCATTAATGGCGTCACACATACTTGCATCTGGCATTTCATGCTCAATGTTTTTAATAACATCATTCTCAGAGTTAGTAAAAGAATCATAACAAGTTCTAGCTGCAGCCTCAGCTACCCCAATCCCTGTATCTTGCAAAAGAACAACTTCTGGTTTAGTATATTTGATGCCGTACATATCTTCCATGATGATTCCTATATTTATTTACAATTTAAGAGCGTATTTTACAATAAAAAGCTTATAACTATTACCTTGAAATACTAAAGCCGATACCTATCTTATTTAGCTTGTTATTATAATCGATTAAAGACTCTCCATAGCCACTGAAACCTTTCATGTAAAAGAAAAGATCATCTCTGCTTGATATTGGATAAGAATAGTTTATCTCAGCAGCATAGGTCTCATCGAAATTACTTCTTAAAAGTACTTGTGTTAGGTGTTTTTTATAAGGAATCATGAAACGTAAATGCCCATGCCCCATATAGTCTATCAATTCTGGATTATAGTCTGTACTATCAGGGAGTCTATGCCAAAATTTTAATTCCATAAAAAGAAATTTATACTGAAAAAATGTAGAAAAACTCAAATAGTTCCAAGAACGCTCTTCTTCTCCTCCGCGTCCATTTGATTGATGTGCAAATGAAACTCGAATTGCCTTTAAAAATCTATCTGAAAGGTATTCTGAAAAAGGAAATGTTATAAAAAATTCTGGGTTATAGTTCGTTTCCCTAAAAAATGCTGATTCTTGATAGAGTTGCCAAAAAGAGAGCTGAGTGTACCCAAATGAGTAGATCTCATCAAAGCCCAAAAGATTTGCTGAAAAATCATACTTAACGCTAAACTGAAATTCTGTTTCAAGTTCACCTGTTTTATGTTCATTTACGCTTGGATACTCACCATTGTATCGATAACTTAAAGGCAAAAAATAGTTTGTACCATGTGCTTTGACGTTGTATAAAGACTCTGCATATCTTCGAATTGTATTTTGTGTCTCTACATTCCCAGAATCAGACAAAGATTTATAAATTTTTCTATACTCTTTATCTATATGTCTTGATGAATCATGTTGACCAGCATAGTAATGTTCACGAGCAGAAAACTTATACCACTTATTTGCTTTTTGCAGATCTACTTCACACCCTTCTCCATGTTCGTACATATACGCTAAGATATAAGCTGCATCTGTATCCCCATCTTTTTGAGCTAAGTATTTAAACTTTTTTAAAGAGGTTTTAAAATCACCTGTTTTATAAATAAGATAGGCATTTTCAAAGTCTGTAGAACTCACTACAATTTGTACAAAAATTATGAGCGCTACTAAGAGTTTCATCTACTTTTGAATTCCATCGAGCACTGGAACAAATAAGCACTCTTCAAGCTCCACAATATCAATTCTATCGCCAAACTTTCTAAAACGGGTAATCACTTGTTTATCCCCTTTTTGCATTGGTGCTACAAGAACTCCACCATCACTCAACTGATCAAATAGTCTTTGAGGGATTCTTTTTGCTGTTGCTGAAAAAAGTATCCTATCATAAGGAGCATACTGAATCCAGCCATTTTGTCCATCATCAGTTCTTGTATGAATATTGCTAATCCCCAATCCTCTAAAACGGGCCTTTGCTTCAAGCATCAAAGGCTCTATTCTCTCTATAGTAAAGACTCCTCGAAATAGATGTGAGAGTACAGCAGCTTGATAACCACTACCACATCCCACTTCTAAGACTCTATCAGCCCCTTTCGGCTCTAGATACTGTGTCATTTTTGCAACTGTTAGTGGAGAGCTTATATATTGTGCCCCACCTATAGGAAGAGCGTCAAGTTTATATGCACTGTGTCTAAACCCAGCCGGTACAAACTCCTCTCTACTTGTCTTAGCTATTGCTTCCTTCACCTCTGGGCTTAATGAAAATTTTTTACTGCATTCCTCTGCAAGTCTCGCTGTTTTAGTAGCTGTTATTCTATCCAATACCGACATCCATATATCGCCTCATCAGGCTAATCTCTTTTTTGTTATATGCTATTTCTAAGCAAGGCTTATTCCCGTTTCGCTCTTCATCACCTTGAGGAGTGATAATACCACTCATTTTTGTACATTCGTCATTCGCACTATCACTTGCAACAACATAACATTGATTCATAATTGCCAAAGCACGTGAGAGTGTTCTAAAATGCTCACTTCGTAAAACTCCCCACCAAGATGGAAGTGCAATCACATCAGCACCCTCAATCTTTTTCCATAAATCTTTAAAACGTAATTCAAAACAAACTAACAAACCTATTTTTATCCCATCCACTTCAACTATTTTTACATCCTCATCACTACCCTCAGCAAAATAGTTATGTTCACCCCCAAAGTGAAAAAGTTTTGCTTTAGCTCTTTGGTACACTATATTTTCATTGTGAAATATTTTGACAAAGTTAAACACTTCATCATTTTGCTTTTCTATAATTGTAAGGATAATGATCTTGTTTTTAGATGCTTTTTTTATCTCCTCATTTGCATACTCACTGAAGGAGACAATGGCGTCAAAGTTATCATAATCAAATCCACTTAAGCAAACTTCTGGAGCTACTATGAACGAGTGTTCATCACAAGAGTTTACTAAGGTGAGAAGTGTGTTAAGGTTAGTTTGATAATCTGAAGTGGTTTTAAATGAGAGGGAACAGAGTTTGTAATGATGCATAGCTATACTTTAAAATAAAATTTTAAAAGTATAGCTAGATTGAGCTTTAAATCGCTCTAATCTTTGTCATCTTCGTACTGCTCAGCAAATTGACTTAGTAAAAAATCAACACTCTCTAAAACATCTTTGTCGAGAGTATCACTATCTGTTTCTATAAAGTCAGAGCTATCATAAGTAAGTGCAAAAGTAGCCGTTTTATCTGCTCTAAAAGTTTGTACCTCTTCGCCCAAAGCAAGTTTTACATATATATAATACTCATCTTCGTTACTTAACTCTTGAAGTGCTATCATTAAAGTTGGACTATCTTGTTCTTCTGTTTTTATTTTAGCATTTTCAAGCATTGTTTTCATTTTTACTTTGATAGAAGTTAATGTTTTTTCCTCAATCATACTAAGCTCATTTTGCAAATAGATATTTGCTTTTTCTAAGCCTGAAAGCGTCCAAAACCCAGCACCATAAACATTTAAACTCAAGAATAAAAGTAGTAATAATTTCATCTATTTTCCTTTGTAGAGTTTTTGCATCTCTTGTAAGTTTTTCATATATACATCTTTTTTTACATAGCCAGCTGTTTGGAAAAAATCTTTTCCTGTATGTGGATTTATAAAAAATACCCTTGGAGTCATCTGCGTTTGAAACTCTTTAGGAAAAGTTGCAATATCAAACTTTTTATCTACTACAAGAGTTATCACCTCTTTATCGATATACTTATTTACAAGTTCAGAATTAAGAGTTTTTCTCTCAAATTTACGACACCATGGACAATAATCAGCACCTAAGACCATCATGAGCGGTTTATCTTGCTTTTTTGCCTTCTCTAGAGCAGTGTTATAATCTCTCTCAAAGCCCATCTCTTTTGCATAATCATCTACATTTGCTCCAAAAAGACTCAAAGCAAAAACCAACATAACTAACATTAAACGCATATTTAATCCTTATAATAAAAAATAATTGAGTAAAAATAAGACTAAGAGTCTTATAACTAAAGTGATACTAGTACCTATGATATTTCCAATCTGACAAGAGGTACAGTGTTTGTACTGTTTCCCCTCATACTGAGCATAAAAGAAGTATATAGCAATTAAAACAAACATTACTAACATTGTGTAGTTTTCTACACTTATAAGAGTTTGTAAACTCTCATCTTCTAGAAAAAACCCTAAACCTACCCCAAGCAGAGCTAAAACAAACAAGCCTTTAAAAAGCTGTAAAATCCTATCACGCTTAAAAACTGTAGGGCAATCATTATGAGTAATGGCGTCAGTACCAAACTCTAGTTTAGAATCAAAAAGTTTTTTTTCTTCTTTACTCAGACGTACTCTAAAATTTGAACCAAGTGTATAGTCTATCTTTCTTTGAATTGTGACAGAGAGTTCCCCATCAGCTTCTAAAAACTTCTGGTTTGCTTCTCTATCTTGATAGATCACTTTTATTTTTTCATAACGCTTTGTCTTTGCACTTAAACCTGGAAAATAAGCTGTACTCTCAACAGGCTCAACACTCCCTTCTCTTGTTAAGATACTCGCATTTATAAGCTCAAGATACTCATCTCCTTGCTTGATAAGTATAACACTTACAGGAGACCCTATCTGAAAAGCAGCGAGTGCTTCAAGGTTGTTTGCCTCCATTGTATCTCTCATATCCTCTATCAAAGAAAAAAGCGTTTCATCAAAAAACCTAACATTTGCTCCAAACTCTAAAGAGGGAGTTGTTGGATAAGTAGTTACTTCTTTTACCATTTACTTGCCTTTTTACTTAAAAGTCATAATAGCATAACCATCATTTTGATATTTTATTGCATCTATATAACTGTTTTTAGAGATATGTACAAAATCTAATACATCTTTGTGAGGGATACCATTTCTTTTAAGACTCATTGCACATGTAACAACTTTTAATGTGTTGTTTTTTGCAAGATTTATAAGAGCTTGTTGTGCATTTAACATATTTTCAACATCACTATCGTCAACTATCTCTTCAAAATTTTTCGAGATAAGTGGTGCGCAATCACCATGGAGTGTAAGTACAAAATCTGTTGTATCTCCATCCTCCTTCATCATACTAGCAGTTTTACCAATTAAAAACATACGTGTATTTAAATAATGTGCATCACCAGAGCTACAATCAAACAAAGCCTTATACTCTTTTGCTTGTAGCGTGCTTATACTCAAAAGTATAAATAGCACCATCATAATGTTTTTCATAACCTATCCTTAGTCTATTGAGTTTTAAAAACGTTAAGTTTAACTTATCGTTTCAAATTATAGGGTATAATTCTTATACAAATATTAATAAGGCTTATCTAATGGAATACAAAATATCTGAATTAGTTGCAAAGACAAATGTACCAAAATCAACTATTTTGTACTACATACGAGAGGGCTTACTTCCTCAAGCAAAGAAAATCAAATCTAATGTACATAGATACAATGATGAGCATGTAGAACTAATTGAATATATCAAATATATGCAACAAGAGATGGGAAGCTCAAACGAGCAAATTAAGAACGCTCTTAAAAATAAAAACAAATCTTTTTCAAGCTCTTATTCGATGCTCGCTCCTCTGATGCAAACACTCAGTAATATCCCTATGGGTACACAACACTATACAAAAGAAGAGTTTATCAAACATTATGATTTTGATAAAAATTTAATCGAAAAATTACTGCAAAATAAAATCTTAATCCCTATAAATAATGAGTTTACAGATAAAGAAGCTTCTATAATCCGTTTGATTGAGAAGTTTGAAGATGTTGGGGTAGAGTATGAAATAATACAAAAGTATGTCTTGCACGCTCAAATATTAGCAGATTTGGAACTTGGGATTCAACAAAAACTTTGTAAAGAAAGAACAGATGAAAATTTTTCAACACTTTGGAAAATTATGTTTGAGACTCTTTTTAATGCCAAAGAGTATATCTTTAGCAGATATACCCATAAGCAGCTTTTTCAAGCACTAAAAGATGAAATTAAAGAGAAATAGTTCTTAAAAATCATCATCAAAAGATAAAGAACCTTTTGAATAGTTTGTTACTGTACCTTCAAAGAAATTAGTTTTTTGATCATTAAATTTTGCAAAATCATCGACCCATTTAATAGGATTTGACACATTATAGATTTTCTCAAATCCAACAGAACTTAATCTATCATCAGCAAGAAATTGAATATACTGCTCAACAATCTCATCTGTTAGTCCTAAGATTTGACCTTGAGTGATATATTTACCCCATTCTACCTCAAGTTTTACAGCCTCTTTAAACATCTCTATAACTTCAGCTCTTAATTTATCTGTAAAAAGATCTGCTCTCTCTTTTCTAAGAGTATTAATAAGATTTTTAAAAAGCACTAAGTGAGTTACCTCATCTCTTTGAATAAAACGGATCATTTGCGCTGAACCTAACATTTTTCCTGAACGAGCAAGTGTATAGATGTAAGTAAACCCACTATAGAAGTAAATACCCTCCAAAATCTGATTTGCAAAACATGCTTTAACAAAGTTGTATTCAGATGGTTCTGTAGCAAGCTCTTGATACACACGAGCAATGGCGTCATTCTTTCCCTTAAGCATCATATCTCGACGCCATAGGTCATAAATCTCTGCAGAGTTTTGTGAAATCGAATCAACCATAACTGCATATGATTGTGAGTGTAATGCCTCCTCAAAAGATTGTCGTACTAGAATAAGATTTATCTCTGGAGATGTTACATAAGGATTCACATTATCTATTAAGTTATTTGTTTGTAATGAATCCATAAAAATAAGTTGTGAGAGAGCCTTATCATAAGCTGTTTTTTCAGCATCTGTAAGATTTTTGTAGTCATTCACATCACGTGTCATATCTACCTCTTTTGGAAACCATGTATTGTTCAACATAACTTCCCAAAGATTATATGCCCACTGATATTTGATATTATTTAACTCAAATATACCAGTTGGATTTCCACCAAAAACTCTTCGATCATTTACATTTTCAGTTGAATCTGGATTATAGATCTGTTTTCTATTCATTTTAGATAACTCCAATTTAGTTATAAGTCAATAAGAGACCATAAATAAATTCTCAAAAAATAAACTTATTTGTGGTCTCTTGTTCGAGATTATACCTTGAATTTTTAAATAAAAAAGATTTTGCTATGATGTTGGATGATGAAAAAATTTGAACCCTCTTTTACACTAAAAAACAAGCATCTTCAAACCCTCTATTCTAGTCTCTTTAGAAAGAATATACCTTTAAAAATGGAGATACAAAAGTATACTCTTAATGATGGAGATTTTCTAGATTGTTACTGGCATAAAAAACCAAAAAATTCAAAAACTCCAATAGTTATACTTTTTCATGGTCTTGCCGGGTCTTATAAATCTCCTTATATTCAAGGTGCTATGAGAGAGTTATCAAAAAATGGTTTTGCTAGTGTTGTTATGCATTTTAGAGGTTGTTCTGGCACAGAAAATAAACTTCCTAGGTCTTATCATAGTGGAGACACTAAAGATGCTCTCTCATGGATAAACACTCTACATAAAGAGTATCCAAACTCAAAACTCTTTGGCGTTGGCTACTCACTTGGTGGCAATATGCTTTTAAAACTTTTAGGAGAGCAATCAGACAGCTCACTACTCTCAGCAGCTATATCTGTCTCAGCTCCTATGCAACTTGATATTTGTGCAGACACAATGAATAAAGGTTTTTCAAAATTCTATCAGTATATACTTCTCAAAGATTTAAACAAACACCTAAGTAAAAAATTTGATACTCACCCTATGCAAAAATTTTTATCAATAAAAAAAGAAGATATAAAAAAACTTAATACGTTTTGGAAGTTTGATGAGGCATATACTGCTCCCATTCATGGGTTTAAATCTGCGCAAGATTATTATACAAAATGTAGTGCAAAACAGTTTTTAAAAGATATCAAGACACCCACACTTATCATTCATTCACTTGATGACCCCTTTATGACTCCAGATATTTTACCTCAAGCAGATGAGATATCAAACGCTGTTACTCTAGAGATACACCCCTATGGAGGGCATGTAGGATTCATAAATAAAACTGTTTTCAAGCCTGATTATTTTTTAGAAAAAAGAGTGAGTGCTTACTTTAAATCTTTTCTATAATCTAAGGATAAATCCCAATAATCTGGACGCCATCATATCCACATAAAAGGAAAAGATACGCTTTATATTTATCGATTTATCCTTATTTTCTAGATGAAATTGTAAACTTCGTTATGAGTATACCTTAAATCGCTCCTCAGTTCTCATCCACGAGCTTTTTGGCTTCTTCTCTATTTTTGTTTTCACTGTAATCATAGTCACCTGTTTCTTGATCGATTTTATTCACC
>Ga0193965_1000449_pt1 | contig 13073 bp, 10 predicted proteins | sample FB_8_MG_FD_140330 | JGI IMG/M metagenome (GOLD analysis project Ga0193965, IMG submission 140330) | Microbial mat bacterial communities from the Broadkill River, Lewes, Delaware, United States - FB_8_MG | ecosystem: Environmental > Aquatic > Freshwater > River > Microbial mats | place: USA... | reverse complement strand
CAATATCTGCACATATGAAAAACCGATTTGGAAACTTTACATTAGCTACTCAGCTAACACGTTATGAGATGTTAGTAGATGCAGATAACGATGGAAAAGATGACACTTTAACAGTTATGGGTGGTTTTAACTATGGCGAGGGTGTAGCATCAAAAGCTTGGCTTCCCGGGTTTTCATTAAGCTATATGCTAGATACACCAAATATAGACTGGTTAGATTATGCACTACCTTACATTGAGTATAGTAATATTGTAAAAGATGAGGACAGTTTTAATGACAGTTATATGCTTATGATCGGATCTGCACTGGCTTGTGGAAATTGGTATACATACGTTGATATGGCATTTGCAAATGGAAACTACTTTGTAGGGCCATATAAAAGTAAAGATGGTGGTACAAATAACTTTGGAGCTAACTCTGGTAATGAAATGGAGCATAGGCTAAACATAAATTTTGGTTATTACTTCTAGAACTATTTTACGAAGTCAGAATCTATCCAAGAATTCCTATTTGTAGTTGAGTTATGTGTTAGTGCTAGTTTGTTATTTGTTTTTAACTCATATCTTTTCATAAGCTCTTTGATCTCATGATCTATGCCAAATATATCGCTATATCTATATATGAGTGTTTCAACATCTCTAAATGAACGTTTTGAAAGCGATTCTTTTATTTTTATATGAAAACAAAGTCTAAAGAGATCACCAGTCTTACCAACTCTAGTGTTTAGGGTTATAAGATCACCAAGTGTTTTTTTTACCCCTATTATATTTCCTTTAAGAGCGAAGTATTCACATTTTTCTATAAGGGTTTCCCAGTGTCTCTCAAGAAGCTTACCTAAGTGAGTTTTATATAAAAATGGGTAGTTGTCTATAGTCTCATAGCATTTTTTAAAATCGTTATTTTCATAATGAGACTGTAAGATCTCTAACCATTCACACTCCTTTAAAAAAAGTTCCATCTTGTCTTTTATATGAGTTATATCTTGTATGATCGACATAGCTGTTTTTGCTTTTTGTGTATCACCTTGATATATAAATGTTTTTATTTGATCTATTTTATATTCTATTTCACTTTGTAATTTTTCGTATGCTGGTATTTTTGTTAGTATATTATTTAGTTTAGCAATTTGTATAGCTTTAGTATAGTTATGTTTATCTAATGCTATCAAAAAGTTTACAAACTCTTTATTTTGCTTTAATACAAGATCGATCATCTCTCTTTTTGCAATTACTGTTTTGTATTTATCTAATGTAGTTTTTGCTTTTGAAAATCTACCTTTTAGCATATCTATCTGAGCATTTTTAAAGTCTATTCTCCATAACTCTTCAAGTTTTCTAAAAAAAGGTGTATGTTCAAGCTCTGGATACTTAGATACAAGAGCATATGAAAGTGCGATTTTATCATTTTTGTATAGACTTTTTAGGTCTTCATAATATCTAAAAGATCTAAATAAAGAGTTGATCTGCTCCCTTTTTGATTTTGTAGAAGAGAACATTTTTAATAGTTCTTTAGCTAGTGATTCATTTTGATTATTTAGTGCTAAAACAGCTTTTTTATATATAATATTATATACATCTTCAAGCTCTACAAAAGCTTGTGTATATTTTAACATTGGTTCATTCTCTACTAGCTCGTAAGCTTTATCTAAAGAGTTATGCAATATTAGTGACCTTAGATCACTATAATCTGTTAAAACAAACTTCTTAACCTCTTTGTTTTTTAGTGCTACAGCTATATGTTTCTCATCTATTTTTGCTATTTTTACAATGGTATCATTAAACTCTACAAGCTTATGATGCACGATTAAATATGTATTTAGATCAATAACACTTAAAAAATTTGTATTTGAACTAATTAAGATAAAGTTTGGAGCATCTATAGAGATTATTTGATTTATATATGTAAATGGTGTTTGTATCTCTTTTAAAATTTTTCTCTCTTGTATAGAGTATATTGTAACCATTCCTTCATCATTAGCACTTACTAGTAGATCATCATTTATAAAGTGTAAAGAACATATTGGTGACTTGGAGTTTAGAAAAACCGCGTTGTTTGTTCTAGAAAATATATCTATAACTACTACCTTTTCTCCTAAGCCGCTGACTACTATTTTATTTTTTCTTGAAGCTAGTGCACTTATATAGTTTTTTTCTTGCTTGTGCTTTTCTTCTTTTTCATTATAAGGAAATGAACACAGTCTAGACATAGGTGTTGAGTCTAAGTAGCTATATTGGACAACTCTACCATTATTATTTCCAGTTATTATATACTTTGAACTTTCATCAAAGATCATTATTTGTATTTTGTAATCAATAGGAATGATCTTTATGATCTCTTTATCTAATATGTTTGCTATATATATCGCTTTTTGAGTTGCATAGGCTAATATAATTCCTTTTTTATCAAAAGTAATAGCTGTTACATTAGCATTTAAAAATTGGTTTGAAAAGTTGTGTTTAATAATACAGCTTTGGCTAGAATATATCTTTACACCATCTGACTCTGTAGAGAAAACTAAATCATTTGTGTATGTTTTTTGTAGGGAGGTTATTTGTGAGCTTGTCTTTAAACAATCAAATATTTCTGACAAGTATTTGTACTCGAATTAGGTTTGAACCCAAAAAAGGGTTCAAAGAGTAATTAACAAGATGGAACGTTACCACTATCGTTTGCATACTCATAGAAAAAGTCAAAATAGTGTGGTAAATATTTGTCTTTTAATGCACTGTCTTTAACATTAGGACAGATATTTTTAATTTCTTCTGCTAGTTTGTCTTTAGCCATTTCCCACTCCATTTGAGAGTGTTTAGCTGCCATTTTAGCACCGTTCATACCACAAGCACCTTTTAGTTTCTTAAGGTAAAGCTTTTGACCTTTTGTAACATCTGCGCTAAGAGTAGTAGCACTCATTGTTATCATTACTAAAGCTGCTAGAGCTATTTTAATCATTTTTGTCATTTCTTGTATCTCCTGTTTGAAATTAGTAATATTTTAGCATTAAAAGATAAAAATAATATAATTGTGAGATAAATTTGTGATATTTAGGAGTAATTTGTAGTAGATATCCCCAAAAAGGGGAAATTATTATGCACGGCCTGAAAGCATACCGTGAATAGTCATTGGTTTAAGTGCATAAACTTTTAATAACCACCAAATCCATCTTTCTTGAGTTGGATCAAGTGGGAATGAAGCAGCATTTACACCACTACCTGCAGGTTTAGAAGCCCAGTTAAACTCAGCTAGCATAACAGTACCAATATTTGTAATAAGTGGACAAACTGTATAACCATCGTATTTAGCAGTTGGTTTTTTACCTTGCATTACAGAGATCATGTTGTCAACTACTACTTTGTATTGTTTACGTGCAGACCCACCAGTTTTACCCATAGGAACAGCCGCAACATCACCAAGTGACCATACGTTATCGTATTTTACATGCTGTAGAGTTTCTTTGTTTACAGGAACCCAACCTTTACCTGAACCAACTTTACTACTTGCAACAACATCTGGAGCTTTCATAGGTGGAGTTACGTGCATAAAGTCATATGGTACTTCTACACGCTCGTGTTTAGTAACCATTGTGTATTCTTCAAGATCCTCATCATAAGCACCTTTTTCTTTCCAGTGTTTGTCAAATACAGCTACTTTTTTAACTGGATCTACTTCGACTAAGTTATGTTTGTAGTGCCATTTGAAACCGCGAGTTTTAAATTGCTCAACGATTGCAGTATGGTAATCTTTAATACCAAACATAGCTCCACCGTTTGGATAGAAAGTTAACTCAACTTTATCACGTACACCAGCTTCTTCTAAACGAGCGTTTGTAAGATACATGATTTTCTTAGGAGCACCACCACATTTGATTGGTGTATTTGGGTGAGTAAATACAGCTTGTAATTTCTCAGGACCTTTGTGAGCTTTAGCTTTTTCGATTAGCTCCTCAATACCTTTCCATGTAGCTTCTGCACCATCTTGGAAGTAGATTGAGTGAAGACCATTTTTACCTATACCTGCATTTTTAACAGAAGCATTGTCAGCACCACTTGAAGTGATAACACCATCAAGACCTTTGATCGCAGCATAGTTTAGCATAACACCAGTCGCAATGATCATTTGATCATATTTAACTTCTTTTGAACCATCAACAGTTACAGAGTTGTTATCAGGATCAAATGCAGTTACACTACCTTTGATTAGTTTAACACCGCTTGGTAAGTATTCATCTCTTTTGTACTCTATATCACTTTTTTCCCAAAGACCAGCACCTACAAGAGTTTGACCTGGTTGGTAAGAAACAGACATTGGATCTGGCTCAATTACTGTGATATCAGCATTGCTGATTGAGTTGTTAAGACGAGCAGCTGTACTCATACCAGCTAAACCACCACCAACGATAACTATCTTACCTTTTACATCAGCAGCAACTGCACTAGCAGCACCAACTGTTGTTCCAGCTACAATCGATGCCGCAACAGGTGAAACACTCATAAATTTTAACGCATCACGACGAGACATGATCTCTGGGTGTTTGTCAACTTCGTTTAAAATCTCTTCTAGTATTTGATTTTTAGACATATAATTCCCTTATTGTTTATTAAAGTCTTTGATCATACTTATAGTAGGCTTAAATACTTTTTAAATATGGAAAATTTTAGGAATATTGTATATATATAGTCAATTTAGTATAAATATGTGTGATATTTACATATGTTGATTCGGTAACAAATATCGTTAAATAGGGATTTTAGAAGATTATTTGATAATAATTATAAGTATAGATTTTGTGATTATTTTATTTAAGTTTAGTATAAGAAAGAAGCAGAAATTTGCTTCTTTCTTAGTTTATATTAATATCTATAACGGAAATATACTCTTAAATCTTGAGCAGTTTCAACTGGATCGTATCCGCCACCAAGTGCTCCAAATGCATCGTTAAGAGCTTTCGCCTCTTCCATAGAATAAGATGCTCCACCATCACCAAAGAAACCATTAGAACCAGTATAGTCATATTTGATTGATGTATATCTTACTTGCATAGAAAATGCATCACTTATTAAAGGTTGTGTCCAATATGCTTCTATCGCAGTACCACGTGTAGCTAATTTAGAACCAGCCATAGTATCTTCACCATATGTAAATGGTCTCCAGTATTTATCACCTTTGTTATACTCAAGTCCAAATCTACCACCAGTTAAGTTTGGCATATTTACACCTAACCAGATAGATGAACCAGTTTCAGACTCATCACTACCCATCATAGCGCCTGTATCCATTGTATTCATTTTTTCAAGTAGTCCACCAAACTCTTGAACTTTTGCTATCATAGCTGCTTGTTGATCTGCAGGCATTGAATTTAGCTGTCCCATTATAGCTTGCTGTTGAGCAGTCATAGATGCTACAGCTGCACCTTGTTCTTCAGGTGTCATTGTTGCCATCTGAGGCATCATACTTATAAGGTATTGCATGTCTTGCAATTGAGATATTGCAGCACTAGCATTATTACTAAAGTTCATCATACTACCTGTACGTGTAGCTGGAGTTGATTTACTTCTAGCATATGAAGCAAAAAATGTAGTTTCATCTAAAAAGTCATTTATACCATCACCAATACCATCAACTTTAAATGATATAGCCATACCATCCATATCACCTATTGTTTCCATATTCCATTGTTGACCAGTCATTGCAAAACCATCTGGTAATCCATCACCATCTGCATCTGCTTGAACATCAATATCCATAGTACCTATCATACCAGGTACATTTTTACCACGATACCACGTAGTTTTAACTGCATATTGACCATCATCGTATGGAACAAATATAAATCCAGCCATATCAACAGTGTCCATACCAGTATCTGATTCTATGTAGTTTGGAGATGTTCCACCCATTCCGTTTGCCATAGTGTAATCAGCTTCATTTGCCCAAGCTTTAGCATTTGTTAAACCACGTCCAAGACATAGTTTGAACATAAAACCTGGTAAGATGTTGTTAGCTGTAACACCAGCACTTGCTCCATCAAATTCCATGTTGATTACATGTCCAAGTGGAGATTTTGCTTTTTTATCATCTTCTCTTAAGTTAGCAAGGTAACCATTTGTAGATGGACGACGACCAAGACTTGCTGTAAAGCTTAGATCACCAACTTTTGGCATCCATAACCAGTAAGCTTCACGTACACGAACTTTATCATCATTTAGTGTTTCACTTGAGATCCAGTCAAATGTATCAAAACCAAATCCTCTTTGAGGTACACTAAAGTTTTGACCACCGCTAAAAGAACCAGCTCTACTTACAGGAGCTGCACCATAAGCTTTATGGTAAGCAAGTTGACCTTTAAACACCATGTCATTTGAAGGAGCATAACCCATATTTAACCATAAACGGTTAGATATTAATGCATCATTAGAATACTCTTGACCACCTAGAGTTTCGTAGTTAAGCATATCTACTGATGTTCTAAAGTCAACATCAAATTTAATATTATCGTTTGAAGTGTTTTTATTTATATCACTAACTTTTTTTTGTAAGTAGTTTACTTTACTAGTTAATTGTTTTACTTGAGCTTCTAACTCAGCATTTGCATATACTGCTGTAGATAAAAAAGCTACAGCTGAAAGAGCGATTATTTTTTTCATTTGAATTCCTTCATTCATTTAATTCGTGTACCATCATATCACAAACTAAAAATGTATGTGACACAAAAGTGATAAAAAAGTGATAATTTTTTTTATTTTTGTTACGAAAAGACACATAAGGAATTTTTATATTAAGCAGCTGAATTATATACATTACTATATCATATAATAATTGATAAAAATCTAATTTAGTTATATATTTTGTTTACAAGTAACTGGATCGTTACCTTATTATTCCATTCATTTTTATTTATAGTATATGAACATGTTATTTTTCTGTTTTGTGGAATCTCATAAACTTGTTTGAATAGTGTAAGTTCAAGTGCAGAGAGATCGGATTGGTTCTGTCTGAGTATTATTTTAGAGTGGTTTTTTTCTCTTCCAAAAACTTTTACATCCTCAACATACGCATTTTGTATAAGAAAGCTTGGCCGTTTATTTGCTTCACCATATGGTTCAAACATATCAAATATATTTAGAAGTTCCATATCTATAGAGTTTGTGTCTAACACACCTAAAAGATCATCTTTTGGTAAAAAGTCTGCATTTGGAATATTTTGAGCACTTTGGTTGATCGCTTTTGAAAATGGATATATATTTTGTTCATCTATGCTAAGTCCTGCTGCCATCTTATGCCCGCCAAAACCATTTAGAAAATTTTTGTTTTGATCTATGAGTTTAAAAATATCAACTTCGCCTATACTTCTAGCACTTCCTTTTGCAACACCATTTTCAAGATTTAACACTATGCTTGGTCTTCCAAACTTATCACATAGTCTTGAAGCTACAATCCCAACAACACCTTCATGCCAGTCTTCTGCATGAACAACTATGATCCTATCATTTTCATCTACTCTCATCATAGCTTCTTTAGTTGTAAAAGCTTCAGTTTCTTTTCTTTGTTCGTTTAATGTATTTAGCTTGTTAAAATAACTATATGCAGTGTGTGTGTCTTGTGCTGTAAAAAAGTTAAGTGCGGTTGAAGCATCTTCCAGCCTTCCTGCCGCATTTATACGTGGAGCTATACTAAAAGCTATATCTTCACTTGTTATAGATGATCTGTTTATAAAGTCTTTTATGATCACAGAAGCAGGTCGAGTTGAATTTTGTAAAACTTTTAAACCCTCTTTTACAAGTGTACGGTTTATGTCTATAAGTGGCATAACATCTGCTATGATCCCTATGCACAAGATGTCTAAAAAATCTTTCATATTTATATCTATAGAAAGCTCTTTTTTTAAAAGACCAAGAACAAGCCATGCTACTTGAGCTCCACAGATCTCTTTAAATGGGTACTCACAACCATCTAACTTTGGATCTACTATGGCATATGCATCTGGTAGTTGTTCAGATGGTGTATGGTGATCGGTTATGATTAGGTCTATTTTTCTTTCTTTACAAATACTAGCAGCCTCTATGGCAGATATGCCATTATCTACAGTTATTACAAGGTCAGCATCAACCCTATCTAAAACATTTGGACTTACACCATAACCATCGCTAAAACGATTTGGTATGATCAGATCAAGCGGATATGGTATTTGTCTAAAAAAGTCAGCCATGATCGCAGTAGATGTAACACCATCTACATCATAGTCACCAACTAAAGTGATCTTTTCATTGTTTCTAATGGCATTAGCAATTCTTTTGGCTGCTTTAACACCATCCTTTAAAAGGGCAGGATTTGGAATGTGTGAGAGTTTTTTTTCTTCATCAAACCTTGAACTGAGAAGTTCAAAGATTTTGTGTTTATCTAGTATTTGCACTAGTTTGAAATATTTAAGCTCGCTTTTACAAACGCAAGTATAGAAGGGTTTGGTGTTTGTAAGCGAGATGTAAACTCAGGATGAAATTGAACACCTAAAAACCATGGGTGATCTTTTATTTCAACTGTTTCAATTAAACCATTTGATTCACCAGTAACGATCATACCCGCTTTTTCTAGTTGTTCACGGTAAGAAGGGTTTGCTTCATAACGGTGGCGGTGACGCTCATGGATCACTTTTTGACCACTATATGCTTCACGTAAAATTGAGCCATCTTTAGTCTCACAAGGATACTCCCCTAAACGAAGAGTTCCACCCATAGGTGAATTGTGTGTACGAAGCTGTGCTTCACCATTTTGATCTAAAAAGTCAGAGATTAAGTAGATCATAGGGTTTTTACAGTTTTCATCAAACTCTACAGAGTTTGCATCTTCAAGCCCTAGTACATTTCTAGCATACTCTATTAGTGTTAGTTGCATACCTAAGCATATCCCAAGATAAGGGATTTTATTTGTACGTGCGTATTCGATAGCTTTGATTTTACCCTCTACCCCACGGTTTCCAAATCCACCGGCAACTAAAACAGAGTCACAATCAGCTAAAAGAACCTCTGCGCCACGCTCTTCGATTTCTTCAGAGTCTACCCAACAGATCTCAACTCTAGCATCAAGATGTGCACCTGAGTGGATCAGAGACTCTGTAAGTGACTTGTAGCTCTCTTTAAGTTCAAGATATTTTCCAACAAAACCGATAGTTGTTTTGCCTTTTGGTTGCACTATCTTTTTAACTAAGCTATCCCACTCTTCCATATCTGGAGTTAATTCTCCAAGCTCAAGCTCTTTTGCAATAGGATTTAAGATGTTTTGTCTTAAAAAACTTAATGGAACATCGTAGATCGAAGCTGCATCATTTGCTTCAATAACTGCATCTTGATGTACATCACAACTCATTGCAAGTTTTTTCTTGAAACTTTTTGGAAGCGGATTTTCACTTCTTGCAATGATCATTTGTGGAGTTATTCCTATACGACGAAGTTCCTGAACTGAGTGTTGAGTCGGCTTTGACTTTAACTCACCTGCAGCTTTGATGTAAGGTATAAGTGTTACATGAACAAAAAATGTCCCAGCTACATCATCATCGTGTTTCATCTGACGAATAGCTTCCATAAAAGGTAAGCCCTCTATATCTCCAACAGTTCCACCAAGCTCAACTACTAATATATCGTGACCATTGCCAGCTTCTTTTATACGAGTAACGATCTCTCCAACAATGTGTGGAATAACCTGTATAGTTTGTCCAAGGTATCCACCAGCGCGTTCACGCTCGATCACACTAGAGTAAACTTGACCAGTTGTAAAGTTAGAACTTTTTAAATATGAAGTATCTAAAAAACGCTCATAGTTACCAATATCTAAGTCTGTTTCAGCACCGTCTTTTGTAACAAAAACTTCACCATGTTCTAGCGGACTCATAGTTCCAGGGTCTACGTTTATATATGGATCTATTTTTAACATTCCAACTTTTTTGCCTGAGTGTTTAAGTAGTGTACCAATACTAGCAGCCGTAATCCCTTTTCCAAGAGAACTTAAAACCCCTCCAGTTACAAAAATATACTTTGTCATGCCCTAAATCTCCATATATTAAATCTTTCCGCGATTATATAATAAGTGCACTTAAAAAGTTATTTAGATATACTATATATCAAATATAAAAATTGGAGATTTTAAATAAAATAATGGATCAGATATTATTTATAGTAGTTTTAGCGTTAGGAATATCTACAGTATTAAATTTAGTGTTGAAAAAAATGGGTGTATCCCAAATAATAGGTTACATATTTACAGGTACTATTCTTGCCTATTTATTTGGACTTCAACACTCAAGCCAATCAAGTACTTTAGAACATATAGGGGAGTTTGGTATAGTATTTTTAATGTTTACAATAGGGCTTGAGATCTCACTTTCTAAGATGAACAGTATGAAAAAAGAAATTTTTGGAAATGGTTTTATGCAAGCAACTTTTACAGCTTTAGCAATACTAGCCATATGTTATTTAGTTTTTGAATTAGACTTTACTACATCATTGATCATATCTACTGCTTTTGCATTATCCTCTACAGCAGTAGTGTTAAGTTATTTAAAATCATCTAAAGAGATTTATGCACCTTATGGACAAAGAGCTACAGGTATTTTGATCTTTCAAGATATAGCTGTGATACCACTTTTGATCTTGTTGGGATTTTTAACAAATGAAGCAGACCAATCAGTTTGGATGATAATTAGAGATACTGTAATAAGTGCTTTAATAGTAGTAACAATACTCTTTTTTGTAGGTAGAAAAGTTGTTTCTTGGTTGCTTCACTTCTCGGCTTCTTCTCAAGAAGATGAATTATTTATGGGGAGTGTTTTATTTATAGTGATCAGTGCATCTTTGCTGGCTTCATTTTTTGGATTTACATATTCACTTGGTGCGTTTGTTGCAGGTATGGTTATAGCAGAAACTAAGTATCATCATAAAGTTGAGTATGATATAGCACCGTTTAAAGACATACTTTTAGGTACATTTTTTATAGTTGTTGGTATGAAGATAGACGTGTTTTATTTTATAGATAATATCGCATTAATAATTGGGATTTTTATTCTTGTATTGTTATTAAAAACAGCTATAACATACATGGTGATTAGGATCTCTTCAAATAGTTCAACTTCACTTAAAACAGCACTTTCTATATCTCAAGTAGGAGAATTTTCATTTGTAATATTTGCAGTGGCAAGTATGGGCGGTTTAATTGACAAAGAACTTGAGTCATTACTTTTGCTGATTGTGATTTTCTCTATGATGGTTACACCATTTTTCATAACACATATAAATAAGTTTGTAGATAGTTTCATAAAAGATGAAACCTTAGTTCTTTTAGATGAGAAAAACTTTCGAACACGTGAAGGACATATTATAGTTTGTGGTTATAGTGAAGTTGGTAAATCAGTGTCTGAACATTTGGATGAGATGAATCTTCCATATGTGATCATAGATAACAACCCAAAAAATGTTCAAGAGGCACTTAGAAAAAATAAGGAAGTATATTTAGGTGATATGTCAGAAGTTTCTATGATCGAAGCTGTACATGCAGAAAGTTCTGCGTCTATAATAGTTACACTAGATAACGCAGATAAAAAGAAGAAACTATGTGAAGCGATCAGAGAACACACTAAAAATATACATTTAGTTGCAAAAGTTGTTTCACAAGAGGAAAAAGAGATGTTAGCAGGTATAGATATTGATGTTATAGTTGATGGAAAGTACGAGGTTGGTAGAATACTTGTTGACAAACTAATGGTTTGCCAGATGAGGATTTAATTTCCTCTAGAACCTGGCTTTATAGCTTCACTACCATCTTTACAAAGTGGACACTCATCTGGAGAATACATCTCAAAAGTAAAGTCTTCTAAAGCAAAAAATGGAATATCTTGAGGAAGTTTACAGTTTGGTTTTGTAGTAATATCACTATTCTCTCGTTTACAAAAACCACGATTAGCTAAAGCGGCTACACCTACGATCTCACCACCTAAGTTTTTTACAACTTCTGCAGCCTCCATAGCGCTTCCACCTGTAGTAATAATGTCCTCACACATTAAAACTTTTTCACCCTTTTTCACCTCAAAACCACGGCGAATACTCATCTCACCGTTTACACGTTCTGCAAAAATAGAACGAACATCAAGTGCAGTAGCAAGAGCAAAACCAGCTATAAGTCCGCCAAGTGCAGGTGCACAAACAGTGTCTACTTCAAGACCGCTTTCTTTGATCTGTTTAGCCAAAGCATCAGCTAAAAGTTTAGCAGTTTTTGGATCTTCTAAAACTTTAGCAGATTGAAGATAAAACTGAGAGTGGTTACCACTGCTAAGTTTAAAGTGCCCCTCTAAAAGAGCTTCTGCATCCATATATATTTGTTTAATGTTCATAATATTCCTATACTTTAAGAACTTCTACTTCTTTTTCTTTAGCATCTTCATCGATCTTAGCTATATACTTGTCTGTCAATTTTTGGATATTCTCTTGTGCAGTTTTTGATTCATCTTGAGTTATATCTTTATCTTTTTCAAGCTTTTTTATAGCATCGTTAGCTTTTTTTCTATCATTTCTAACAGATACTTTAGCATCTTCTACCATACCTTTCATCTGCTTAACAGTTTCCTGTCTTTGCTCAGAAGTCATTGGTGGGAAGAAAAGCTTTACAAAGTCACCATCATTATTTGGATTTACTCCAAGGTTAGCAGCGTTTATAGCAGCTTCTATATCACCTAAAAGGTGTTTTTCCCAAGGATTTATAGCTATAGTAGTCGCATCTATAGCTGTAACTGAACCAACTTGATCAAGTGGAGTCATAGTTCCATAATAGTCAATTTTAACATTGTCTAAAACTGTAGTAGATACCTTACCAGTTCTTAGAGTTTTGAAATCTCTATGCATGTGTTCAACGCTGCCTTGCATCTTCTCTTCACATTCATTATAAACATCATCTAACATCTGATTATCCCTTTATTTTGAAGTATTAATTTCTTTAGTAGTTGGCATAGCAACTGGTGCTACAACATTTGTCTCTTCAACCATATTATCAACAACAGATTCACTTGCTGCTTGAGAATACATGTAACCTAGAGTAAT
>Ga0193965_1000448_pt1 | contig 13099 bp, 6 predicted proteins | sample FB_8_MG_FD_140330 | JGI IMG/M metagenome (GOLD analysis project Ga0193965, IMG submission 140330) | Microbial mat bacterial communities from the Broadkill River, Lewes, Delaware, United States - FB_8_MG | ecosystem: Environmental > Aquatic > Freshwater > River > Microbial mats | place: USA... | reverse complement strand
TTTTAAAGCTAAATCATTAAACTCTTTTGGGGCAATATCACCTCTCATACTATAAACACCCTCAATAGCAATCATCGTTCTATAATTTAAAGCATTAAACTCTTTTAATCTATTTTCTAAATCTTCAAAATCATTATGTTTAAATACTACAACTCTACCTTGAGCTAAATTTGTAGCTAAAATACCACTTGCGTGATAATCTTCATCTATAAATAAAATATCTTTTTTTCTAATCATAGATTCTATAAGCGATATATTTGCTAAAAATCCACTACCTACAACTATTGCATCTTCAAATTTATTTAATTTAGATAATTTATTTTCAAATTTTTTATGAAGTTTAGAGTAACCATTGACTAATAAAGAGGCTTTGGGGGATAGATATTTTTGTTTTAATAACTCTTTTGAGGCTTTTTTAAATAACTTTTTTTTTGTAGCTAATCCCAAATAATCGTTTGATGCCATATCTATAATATTGTTATCAAATATTTTTCTTTTTCTAAATCTATTACTTTTTTCTAAAATATCTAACTCTTTTTTATAACTTATCATAATGTAATATTCTCCAAATATTCTAGTTTATCATTTTCAAATATAATAGCATCTATACAATAATCAACATCTAAATTCTTAACTTTTAAATAATAATCAACACTTCTATATATTTTATAAAGTTTATTTTGTGTTATATTATAGACTGCTTCAAAATCATCTCCAGCTTTCACCTCAACAAAATGATACACACCATCTTTTTTACAAATTATATCTATCTCCCCTAGTTTTCTTGCATAATAGTTTTTCTCTACTATCTCAAAACCAATAGATAAAAGATATTCACAAGCTTTAATTTCATAAATATCCCCTTTTTGTTTTGTATTCATATCTAATTAATCTCTAAAGGTACTTTTACTGAAAACTTAGCACCTTTATAATTATTACTATTATAATCATATTCAATATTTTCAACTAATAAAAAACCATTCATATGTTTAAATATCATCTCGTGACTCATATATAAACCAATACCAGTACCATTTGATTTATGTTTTGTAGTAAAATATGGTTCAAAAATTTTATCTATTATATCTTCAGGTATCCCACCTGCATTATCTATAATATCTATTATTGCAAACTCTTCATTTTTATAAATATTTACAAATATTAATTTATCTTGCTCCTCTTTTGTTTCTAATATATCTCTTGCATTATTTAAAATATTAATAACAACTTGCATAAGCTCATTTTCTAAATTATGTATTTGAATATCTTCTAAATTCTCAATTAATTTTATATCCAAAGAGTCCAGTTTTGAACTTAATAGTTTTAGAGTTTTTAGATATATATCTTTTATATTAAAATCAACTTTCTCTTTATCTGGTTTAAAAAAATCTCTAAAATCATCAATTGTTTGAGATAAAAACTGAATAGTTTCTTCGATTTTTTCTAAATTTTCTATTTGTTGTTTTTGTTCAACTGGCATATTTAGTTCTATTTGCATCTGAATACCTGTAGCTATGGTTGATATTATAGATAAAGGTTGTCTCCATTGATGAGCAATATTTCCTATCATCTCACCCATACTTGCCATTTTTGATTGTTGAATTAACATTCTTTCATTTTCTATTAATTTTAATTCATTAATTCTATCTTTTGTAACATCAAGTTTCATAGCAATAAACTCTTGAATATCTCCATTTTCACCTAAAATAGGTGTGATAGATGCTTTTTCATATCTTATTTCGTCAAATTTATTTCTATTTATAAACTCACCTCTCCATATTTTTCCACCATATATAGTTTGTTTTAAATTTTTATAAAACTCTTTTGATAACTCTTTAGATTTTAAAATATTTGGCTTTTTACCAACCGCTTCCTCTTTTGTGTATCCTGTTGATTTTACAAATGATTCATTTACATATTTTATATTTTCATTACCATCTGTTATTACAACAATATTATCACTATATTCAACTGCATTCTTAAATTTTAATAACTCTTGGTTAGAAACTCTTAACTTATACTCATAAATAAAATAAAATATTATCATAATAATTAATAATATTAATAATATAATAATAGATAATTCAGCTTTATATATAACACTATTTATATACTCTTTATAGTTATTATTAAAAATCAAGATATTATTTTCTATATTTAAATCATAAAGTTCTTTTGTAGTTTTCCTAAGCTTTATTTGATAATTTAATATATTTTTACTATGAACTAAAAAAAACTTCTCATATTTGTTGTTGTATTTATGATTTAAAATCATTTTATTTACATTTTTAAATTCACTCTCTAAATTAATCTCATCACTTTTATCAATAATTAAAATAGTTGTATAAATCTTATTAAAATCATTTGATATCTCTTTTAATTTTATTTTTTGAATAATTCTATATGAATTATTTAAAATTGATTTATAAGATTTAACTCTATCTAAAATCTCTAATTTATTATTTAACTTTTTTCTTAATATATTTAAAGAATTTTTTACTTTTGTACTTTTTTGTTTAGAAAATATATTATTTTTTTCTATTTTCTCTAAATTCTTTTTTAAAATTTTTATCTTTTTTTGTATAATATCAAAATTATCATAAGCTAATGTATTTTTAATATATATATCAAAATCTTTATTTATTAACTCTATATTTTTTATACTACTATTTATAGATAAAGAGTTGTCTCTTTGAACTTTTGCTTCATAAATATTGTATAATAATACAAATATAAATATCGATATAAAAAATCCACTTAATATTGTTTTTCTCATTATGGCAACTCAATTTTTTTTGGTGTCTCACCTGTAAGTGTTTTTAAAAACTTTACAATATTATCAACCTCTTTTTTTTCCAATTCATATCCTATTTGATAATCTATCATAATCTCAACAACCTCTTTTAATGTTTTAATCTCTCCATTATGTAAATATGGTGCTGTTAAATCTATATTTCTTAAAGTTGGTACTTTAAAATAAAATTTATCACTACTATTTTTTGTTATATTAAACCTACCTAAATCTTCAGTATCAAAGTTTTTCATAATACCTATTTTTTGTACTAAGTTTCCACCAATATTAATACCATTATGGCAAGATATACAACCATACTCTTTAAACAATTTATAACCATTTTGTTCATCTTTTGTTAATATATTAATATCACCCCTTAAATATTTATCAAATCTTGAATTTGGAGTAATTAAAGTGTTTTCAAATTCACTAATAGCATCAACAATATTATCTGCACTAATTCCATCTTTATAAATAGCTAAAAAGCTTTTTTTATAATCTTTATCTTTTTCTAATTTTATAATAATATCTTCAAAATTACTATTCATCTCAACAGGATTATGGATTGGTCCTTTTGCTTGCTCTTTAAGATTTTTTGCACTTCCGTCCCAAAACTGTAAAATATTATATTTTGAGTTTAATACAGTTGGTGAATTTCTTATTCCTGTTTTTCCATCTACTCCAAAAGAAACAGGTAAATTATCATCTCCACCATCATTTATAATATGACAAGATGCGCAAGATACACTATTGTTATAACTTAATCTTGTATCAAAAAAAAGTTTTTGACCTAATAATGCTTTTTTTACATTATAGTTATTTTCTAAAGGGATTGGAGTGATTAACTCTTTTGAAAATAAAAAAACATTAAACATAACTAATATTAATAAGTGACGCATAAAAACACCTTTTTTATCTTATTTTATCATCTTTATCCTTAATAGAAATAATTTAATATTGATTTAGTTATAATGTAGTTATGAAACCTACAAAACAACAAATTGAGATATTAAACTCAATAGAAAAATATGAAAATATAAAAATAAATGCATTCGCAGGAACTGGTAAAACTACAACTTTAAAACTTATAGCAAATAATTTTTTAACAAAAAAAATACTCTACTTAGCTTTTAATACAGGTATAAAGAATGAAGCTATCTCTATTTTTCCAAGAAATACTATAGTAAAAACAACACATGGTTTAGCTTTTGCTGCTATTAAACAATATACAGATATAAATCTATCAAAACTTACTAATTATCGCGCTATTGATATCTCTAAAAAATTTAGAATAACTTATACAAAAGCTATTGCAGCTCTAAAAATTTTTGAAAATTTTTGTAATAATAGAGCAACTGATATAAGTGAAAAGGATATTGAGCATAAAACTGCTAAGACAATGTTTGAAGATATGAAAGATGGCATAATGACTCCATCTCATAGCTTTTATCTTAAATATTTTTATCTTCTTATATCTGAAGATAAAATACCACAAAGTAAATATGATATTATTATGCTAGATGAAGCACAAGATACAAATGGTGTAACTTTAGGAATTTTTAAATACCTTAATGCCAAAACTAGAATATATGTGGGAGATAAACATCAACAAATCTACTCTTTTAGAGGTAGTCAAAATAGTTTGGATAGACTAGATACCGATATTGAATTATATTTATCATATAGTTTTAGATTTACAAATGAGATTGCAAACTATGCAAATATATTATTAAAGAATTTTAAAAATGAAAAAGTAAAAATAGAAACAGTAGCTAATATAAATAAAGAAGATATCCAAACAAATGCTTTTATATCAAGAACAAATGCTATGTTAATATCTGAAATGGCAACTAGAATAGAATATAAAAAACCTTTTGTAACAATTAGGGACCCAAAAGAGATATTTAGTTTAACTATTGATTTATACTATTGTCTTAATAATGAAAAAGATTTAATAACTAGAAATAAATTTCTAAAAGATTTTGCTGATGATGAAGAGGTGGCTGCTTATGCAAAAGAGGTTGAAGATTTTGAGTTAAAAACAGCTCTTAAAGTTGTAAAAGAGTATCAAGAAAAAATATTTGATTTTAAAGATATTGCAGATAAATTTTATAAAGCTTGGCAAAATAGAGTTAGAAATGGTTTTGAACAAAGAATAGAAGAGATACTTTTTCTTACAACTGCACACACCTCAAAAGGTTTAGAATGGGATAGGGTTGTTATTGCTGATGATTATAATGATTTTGCAGATTTAATACTTGATATGGAGTGTGATACACTACAAGAGTTTCAAAAAAATCAAAAAGAGCTTCCAAATCAAGAGTTAATAGATGAGTTTAATCTTTTTTATGTTGCAATTACTCGTGCAAAAAAACAGATTTTTAAAGATAGTTCAAATTTTCATTATCTTATGAGTAATAATATAGAAAGACTAATAAACAAAAGAATAGAGGAAACAAAAGAGGATATAAAAGCATTTGAAGAGATAAAAACTACAAAAAGAAAAAAAGCTTCTAAAATAGGACTAGAAGATAAAATAACACTTAGACAAAAAAGAAATCAAGAAGAGGGTAAAGCAAAAAATAGTGGTTTAAAATGGAGTTTAGAAGATAAAATAAAAGTAAAAAGTATGTTTAATAAAAATATAAATATATACGAAATAGCAAATAAACTAGAAAGAACAGCTGGAGCTATTTTGGGTGAATTAGTAAAAAGTGAAATTATAACAAAAACAGAACAGATGAAACTTACTCAAATAGAAGATAAAACAAAAGCTAGTAAAAATATATTAAATTAAAAACATAAAACTTTTATGTTAAATAAACAAAATATAAATTATTATTTAATAATAGCTTTCATAATTATATTATCTATAAGTTTTAATAGCTTTTTTAAATATATAAACTATTTCATTTATGATAAAACTGTATCTTTAACTTTAGCAAAACCATTAGATAAAAAACCTGTATTATTGGTAGAGTTATCAAAAGAGGAAATAAAATATAATTCTACTAAATGGAAAGAGACTTTAAATAATATATCAAAATTCAATCCTAAAAGTTTTATATTTTTAACAGATGTAAAATTTAAAGAGAAAGATTTTAATTTAATATCTAAAAAAACAGCGGTTTATTTATCTAGTAAATTAAAAGTAAGTATAAAAAACAAAAGCTTTTATGAAGTCTCAACATATATAAAAAATAGTTCTAAACATATAGGTTTTTTAGCTATTCCTAAAGCAGAAAATGGTGTATATAGATATAATTTTGATTATTATGATACAGATATAGGTCAAGTACTAGCTCTTTCATCTAAAATTACTCAAGAGTTTCAAAAAGAGAATAAGATATTAAAAGGAAAATACTATATTAACTTTAATAATCAATTAACATTACCTACTATATCTTATAAAAAATTAATCTCTTCAGCTTCAATTAATGAAATAATAAAAGATAAACATATTATATTTGGATATAAAGAATCTGAATTTCAAGTAAAACTAACAATACCATCTAGTAATAAAATTACTTTATCTGAATTTTTTACATACTCTTTATTAACACAAATTAAAGAAAATGAGATTATTTTTATAGAAGATTATCTAAAGATTATCACAATATTATTTTTTTTACTTCTTGGAGTATTATTTCATAATTTTTCAAAAATAGAATTTACCCCTTTTAGTATGGTTGGGGCTATAGTATCAATATATTGTTTATCTTGGATTTTACTTAATTATTATTTAATATGGATTCCTATAGTAGAGATATCTATAACTATAATAATAACTTCATATATTAATATATGGTATAAACAAAAACAAAATAGTGAAAAAACAAACAAACTTTTAATTGATGCTGCTGATAAAATGAAAGAAAGGGTTGCACATAAAACTTTTTTTAATTCAAATGATTATTGGAAATATATAGCAAATTTAATTACTCAAACATTAAATATAAATAAAATTATATTTTTAGAAAAAGTTGAAGGAGACCATAGACTTCACGAGATAGAAGCTGTTAATTGTGACTTAACAGATATAAAAGAGTTAAGAAGAGATTATGAAAGAGAACCTTTTTTAAGTGCCATTAAAAATAAAACAGCTATTAGACTTAATCAAAGAGAGTTTTTTAAAGATGTAACACAAGATGAATATCAATATATGGTACCTTTAATATATTCTGGTCAAGTTATGGGATTTTGGGCTTTTACTATAGATAAAGATATATTTAACTCACAAAATGATTTTACAGATGTTCTTTCTCAATACTCAGCTGAAATTAGCACTTTACTTTATCAAAGATATGAATGGAGAAGTAGGTCTAATTCAAAAAAATCTTTTTTAAAGAAAATTATTAATCTTGATACTAATTTCGTATTTATGAAAATTCAAGGTACTTTTACAATGTTAGAAAAAAGATTAAATATGCTAGAAACTGTTATTAATAGGTATGATAATGGTGTAATACTTTATGATATGTTTGGTAGAGTTTATCATATAAATAAAAAGATGGAAAAGCTCCTAGCAAATGTAGAAGTTCTAGCTTTTAAAGTAACTGCAGAAGAGTTAATAATGAAACTTTGTGATTTATCTATGGAAGAATCTACTCACACTGTAAGAAGTATTATACTTGAAAAATATCATTTTACTTATAAAGTAAAACTTAATATTAATAAAGGGAACTCTTATCTTTTAAAAGCAAGTGCTCTTTCAAAAGAAGACCTTGGAGATGGTTTTAATGATACATTTTTATTTGATAACTATGGAATACTTATAGAGATAATAGATATATCTTTATATAAAAATCAAGTTGAACTTAAAAATGAAGTTATAGAAGAATCAAATAAAAATATAAAAAATATATTAGAATCTATAACTAGTAAAATTAAAAAAGATAATAAAAATCAAGATAAAGAGCTTTTAAAACAATTTGATAAGTTTTTATTTGCATATAATAAAATGGAAGATATAGTTTCTCAAGATATATTCTTTGGAATTGAAAAGTATTATCCTGTTAATATTTTAACTTATATAAAAAAATCTATTAATAGCTTTAAAGAAGTAGCCCAAGAATCTTATATAGAATTTGAGATTATAAATAAAGATATAAGTTTTGCTTTTATTAATCCCTTAAATTTTGAAAATACAATCAATGGTTTTATTAACTTCTTAATAAATGATGCTATAGAAAACTCAAAAATCACAATATATTTTGAAGAAAATAAAACAGATATTATAATTTTCCTAAAAAATAAAGGTTTTGGATTACCAAATGATAAATTTAATGAATTACTAAAAGATAGTAAAAATGATGATAAACTTATAAAAAATCTAAAGAATAGTATCTTAGATATAAAAAGAATAAATGGTGATGTTAAATCTATATCAAATCACGGTATAGGGATAACATTTGAAATATCTTTAAAGAAATACCAATAATAAAATATGGAATCAATTTTAGAATATTTATATTTTCCTATTTTTCCAGAGAGTTCTCTAGCTCACTCTATTATTACAACTGTATTGATTGGTATAGTAGTTGTAGCATTTTTTAATCTTAGATATGGATGGGTATTATCAGGTCTTGTAGTCCCTGGGTATATAACACCACTTTTATTAGTAAAGCCTTTAGCAGTTTGGGTAATAGCGATAGAGAGTATAGCTGTATATTTAATTGTGTATTTACTAAGTGTATATGGTGCAAAACTTCGTATTTGGAGTAATTTTTTTGGTAGAGATAGGTTTTTTGTTATTCTTCTTATAAGTGTTATTGTAAGAGTTGTATTTGATGGTTCGCTTTTACCCTATATTGGACAATGGTATGTAGAGATTACAGGTGACTCATTTGATTATAAAAATAACTTACATAGTTTTGGTCTTATTATTATAGCATTAATAGCAAATATGTTTTGGAAACCAGGTCTTATAAGAGGTATTCCACCTGTAGTTGTTGTAGTTGCTATTACATATTTTATTACTAGATATATACTAATAGAGTGGACAAATTTTTCTTTAAGTAATTTAAGTTATTTATATGAAGATTTCTCATCAAATATTTTAGCAAGTCCAAAATCTTATATTATTTTACTTACTACAGCTTTTATTGCTTCAAGAATGAACCTTAGATATGGATGGGATTTTAACGGGATTTTAATACCTGCTCTTTTAGCTTTACAATGGTATCAACCATCAAAAATATTTATATCTTTTATTGAAGCTATAATTATTTATCTTCTAGCAATAGCTATTTTAAAACTTCCATTATTTAAAACTATAAATATGGAAGGGGCTAGAAAAATACTTTTATTTTTTAATATTGGTTTCTTTTATAAAATATTATTATCTTATATACTTATGTGGTTTTTTCCTCAAGTTAAAGTATCTGACTTTTTTGGTTTTGGTTATCTACTTTCAACGCTAATTGCAGTTAAAATGTATGATAAAGATGTTATTGCACTATTTATAAGAGCTACTCTTCAAACATCTGCTATATCTATAATTGTAGCTAGTATAATTGGATTTATGTTAAGTTTATCAACAAATTTATTTTCAAATCAAAGAGTAGAGATATTTTCATACGAAAAAAATATTAATAATATTCATATAGAAGAAGATTTTAATAAATATATTTTAAACCAAAAAATAGAGCTTTATAAAAATATCACTCCTCAAAGTTTTAAAATACCAACTTCAAATGAGATATTAATATTTTCAGATTTAATAAAAAAGTTGTTAAAAATAAATAATATAAATGAATTATCTAAATTAAAACTTGGATTTGAAAAACTTAAATTAGATATAAAAATATTAAATAATCAATATATAGTTATTACAGATAAAACAAAAAGAGGGTGGGGAATATATGTAGTTAATATAAAAAGTGATAATAATATGCTAGTAAGTGTTCCTGCACCTTTAGATGAAATTGGTAGTTTTGAAAGTGCTTTAGTATTATTTAGAAGTATGAATGCAAAAGGTTTTAGTATAGCAGGGACCAAAAGAGGCTCTAATATATCAAATAATTCAGATGTCCTTAAAAATAAATATACACTATTTTATAGTTTTTTTAATAATTTTTATAAAAATAATTGTGTAGTAGTAAGAGGTTATAATCTTAAAAGTGCAAGAGATATTTTTCAAAAAAGGTTTAAAACAGAAGAGTTTGATATGCAAACAATACCAAATATTGCTTTTATAAAAAACAAAATACCAAATGGTATGAATTTAAAATTATTAAAAGAGCTAAGTAAAAATATTGATATATATTGGGAAAACACACCTATTAGCCATATCATAAATCAATCTGCTAATAAAAATTATATGGAAGTTTTCTTTTCTAAACAAACAAGACGATATATGATAACATCTCTTTTAAAAAAAGATAATAAAAGAATAGAAACATTTAAAAGAATAGATGGGTATTTTCAAGAATGGATATTAAATGAAAAAGATACTATCGCAGAAAAAGGGAGTAATAAATATATTCCCGCCAATATTCAAGAACTATTATATTTTGATAAAGAGGTATTAACTCCTCTATTTAAATTTGTGTTAGATAATAAAAATGATTTTGATATAAAAAGTAAAAACTCACAAGATATCTTAAATAGTATTAGCTCTTCTGCATCTGTTATTAATTATAAACTTATTCAATATCATCATATTGGTTCTAAACAAGACTATATTATACTTCAAGAGGAAAACAATCAAAATAAAAAATATAGAGGTTCTTATATTATGAGATACTCTGCTAGTTCACCTTATTCAATACAGATATCAAGACCTATATTTGAAAAAAGTACATTTGAATATGGAGTTTCATTATTTGAAAGGTCAAAAGCATTAGCACTTCAAATAAGTGGAACTCACCCTTTTGCAAATGATGATAGAACTAGTGACCTTCTAAAGTTTTCAAATAAGCAAAGTTTTTATAATCTTTTTAATCAAGTACTTTTAAGGGAAACAAAAAATCTTCCTATAACAGCAGTTACATTAAGAGCAGTTTCAAATAGAGCCTATGCTCCTATTCCAAAAGAGGATGCTATAATATCTTTTTTTGAAAATTCAGGCTCAATGAATGAACTAAGTTATAATTCAAAAGAACTTTATAGATTTATAAAAAAAGATGGTCTAAATATTAAAATAGCAAACGGTTCAGATGATACAAGTGGTTATGAAGTAAATAGTGTAGCTCAAGCTCTTTATATACCTCAAGTAGAAAATAAACAATTTGCAATGCTTTGGCTCTCTCCTGATATAAGAGATATGTATAAGCAAAAACAAGAAGATTCTTTTTTAATTCGTTCTATGGAACATATTGGAATTAAAACAAAACATATATATTTTGAAAAATGGATAAATAATCTAAAATTCAAAAAAATAGATGAAAAAATATTTATAAAAATAGATGAATACTCTAAAACAAAAGACCCTATATTATTAATTAAAATTTTAGAAAATAATATAAATATAGAATTAATATATGATAATACTACAAAAATGACTTTTTTAGTATTTAAAGAAAAAAATAATATATTAGCTATGTTAAAACTAAATTCTATATTAAATAATGATACTTTAAAATTTGATAAACAAAATAGAACTAAGTTACTAGATTGGCTATACTCAAAAGATAATATATTAAAGGTTGTTAAATGAAGTATTTAAGATATATATTTTATATTTTATTTATCTGGTTTATTATTGAAGGTGTAAAACCTTTATATTATAAACTTACCCAAAACACTATTAATAAAAGTTACAATTCATCAATACTTGAAGAAACTAAAGTATCTGTATCATATTTATTAAAAAAAGATAACTATATTTTATTCTCTATACCAAGTGGTTCATTAAATTTAAGGGTATTAAGTAATCTTAATATATCTCAAAATAAAGCAAATAAAGAGGAACCTTTCTCTTACTCTATAGGTTATGAGATATTAGATAATAGTGATAATATAATATTTAAAAGTGAATATCATCATTATACTAAAGTGATAAAATATATAGAACCTACATCAAAAGAAAATGTATATACAAAGTTTTATTTAAATAAAGAGTTAATACCAGCATCTACAAGAAAGTTTTTTATAGATATATCACAATATAAAGAAGCTAAAAAATTAAAATTATATTTAACTAATATAGATAAAGATGCAAAACATATAAGTTTAAGAACTTATCACAAAATCATTAATCCAGAAAGAAAACTTGTTGATATGTGGAAAAGATTAACTAATAAAACAAAAGAGAATATTGCACGAGGGAATGTATATAATCAAGAACTTCTTTTATGGAGTGAAAAGAAAAATCTTTTATCAACAGTATGGAAACCTTTTGGTCCTTTGGGTGTTATGGGTAAAGATTATGAATTAAATAATATATACACAAGAAAAGAGATAGATGAATTTGAAGAGATACCTGTATTAATAGGAACAGAACTAGAAACACCAAAAAGTATGGTTTATACATTAGAAGAAAATAAGAGATATTATTTTTTGACTATGTTTGATAAAAATACAACAGCAAATATAAAAATAAAACATTTTAAAGATGAGCTAAGTTTTCAAGAATATGATTATAATCAATCAAGTTCTATTTATAAAACAAAGCTATTTCAAAATGGAAAATTAGAGATATCTGCAAATAAAAATATAAGATTAGATTTATATGATGAAAATAATAATCAAATAGAGCCATCTAAATTATATAAAAGCTCAGTATTATTATTAAAAGATAAAACAGTAAAATATAAAATTAATCATATCAATAATTTAGATACACCTATAAAAATCACTTTTAGCTCTTTGGATACTGATAAAAATAGTAGTTTAATAATAAAAACTCCTAAAAATGAATATAAATACGATATAAATAGTTCGATAAGTTTATATAATGGACACACAAGCAAAGAATATCCAAATAATATAACTAATGAGAATATAAAATATCTATTAATTCCAAAAGATATAAAAAAAATAGAGTTTAAAGCGACATCAAATACTCTTTTAAATACATCTGTTGCTATTTCAACTATACCTTTAGTTATAAATAAAGGAGATACAAATCTAACAAATGAACCGTATTGGTATACCATAAATCCTTTGGGTGATTTTGATAAAATATGGACATATAAAATGCAAAAGCCCTCTCTTAAAGATATAGAGCCTATTTTTTCACATAAGCCTTTAAAAATAATATCATCAAATTTTAATAACACTTTATTAACTAAAAAAGATGAAAATATATCAACAAAGTTTTATCAATATGATAATACATTTAATAAAATAGATACTAATAAA
>Ga0193965_1000447_pt1 | contig 13101 bp, 15 predicted proteins | sample FB_8_MG_FD_140330 | JGI IMG/M metagenome (GOLD analysis project Ga0193965, IMG submission 140330) | Microbial mat bacterial communities from the Broadkill River, Lewes, Delaware, United States - FB_8_MG | ecosystem: Environmental > Aquatic > Freshwater > River > Microbial mats | place: USA... | reverse complement strand
TAAACAGGGTTTATATATAGAGCAGTAGATGTGGTACAGGTAAGTCAATTTTAGCTGTTATTGGAGTTACAGATGCCCACAGTTTAGGTGTTTGTTGGGATTTGGGTGTCGAAGTTGGGCTAAGGTTATTCTCCATGGCAATTTGCTGCATCACTTCATCCTCAATCCACGCTTCAAGGGGCACAACGGCAGCAGGATTGCCCTCAAAAGCCTTAGAGGCAAAGGCATCGATTTGGTAGATTTTTAGTTTCATGGTTGTTCCTTCACTGCTATCATCTCTTTAATTGTCAGTTTATCCAGTTTACTTCCACGCTCTTTTAAATGCTCAACTATCATATCAAATCTCTGTTTGGGGAGGTGTTGTCCTAGTTTGATTTTGCCTCGTATCTCATTGGGGATGAGCTTAAATACGGTGGTGGCATCTATCATATTTTTGTACGCTTCATCGCTAAGGTGTTTGTGTTTGCCTTCGGGTTGCAACTTTTCCATCAGGGCTTGAAGTGCAGTGACTTTTTCATTGTAGTCACTCACTATCTCTATCTCTCCATCAATTGTAACAGAACGGAAAAAATGCGTGGCAGGACACGCCAAATTCTCGCTAGAGCTAAAGTAGGAGGGGATGAGTGAAAAGGGTTCGACCACACTCAACGAGGCAAAGGCATTAGCCTCTATAAACTCCATCTTCTTGCCCTTTTTTGCCCCATGGAAGTAGAATGCTCCATCTTGATAGACATAATTTATCGGCACACAGTAGGGACGATTCTCTTTACAAAGGGCGAGTGAGCCATACTCGACTTTTTTTAAAATTGCTGTTATGAGATTGTTGTCTTTGATCTCAAATTGTGGTTTCATCTTCTTTTTCCTTTTGTATTTTTAACATATACCCAGCACGAGGCTGAAACTCAAAATTGACTTTTTCAATTGCACAGTTATACTCTTGCAAATCCTCTAATACTCTATAGAGATAGGGTGAGAAGTTTTGCCTCTCATCTACCCTAGAGTTTTTAAAATCCACCAAGGGAAATATCCTCACCTCTTTCGCTACTCTGAGCATCTCCAAAATTGAGTCTCTATGAAAATCGTAATCAAAGCGGTCACCATAGACAAAGAGCAGATGGCTTGAGAGTAGCAGGTCAAAGGCATTATCTTCAAAATCAAGCTTTGGCAGCTCATTATGGCTGTACTCTAATGGGTTATAATCCTTGCAAAAGCTCCTGAGTGCCTCTTCTCTATAGCTTTTATGACGCTCTATTGAGCCATAAAAATCAAAATTAAAGCCATCCATCCATGAGGTATCTTCATAGATTTTATCGATGCTTTTAAGCCCTTGTGATAAGATCTCCTCTGTAGAAAAGTGATAGAGTATATCGCTGCCTTTGGCATTGATTTCATAGGTTTTGGCTTGTGCTACAAATGAACTCGCTCCACTTGGGCAATCAAGCACCTTTTTGTTTTTGAGCTTTTCAATATCAAGATTGAAAAACGCCCTATACTCCTCAAAGGTACGACCTGTAATGAGGATGTTGTCTAGTTTTAAAGACATAAGTATCCTTTTTGATAGTTGTAATGGTAACAATAGCTTGTGGTTAGTGTGTAATTGTGTGTTGAGGTATGGCTATCGCCAAAGCCTACAAAGAGAGAAAATAGTTCTAATGATAAGTTGTTCTTGTGTAGATGGGTGTAAGGTTGTGTTGTGAAACGACATGGTTTTCTCCTTTGTAAAATAGTCACTAGCATTGTAATAAAATTAATATATAGTATATCTTAAATTTTACTTTTTATATTAAATTTCAATATAAAAGCAAGAACTACAGGCAGTGCAACCCACTTTAGACTCGCTACTATAGAGTGAATAAAAAAGAGAGTCTCAGAAAACTCCATAGGGTTACTCATAAACAATATCTCCATTGTATTTTCAATCCAATCAAATAATCCCGCAATAAAAGGAATATAGAGCAGTGATTGATTGACTTTTGAGTGTTGAATAATCAACCTTGAAAGTATTGAAGCAAAAAAGATTGAGTAACATATGGCATAGAGATAGTCTGCCAAGATTAAAAATCGAAAACTCTCTGCTCCTCTCTCTCCCCAACTCTGAATAATTTCGATCCCTAACGCTTTATCAAATGCAAGTTGCAGTGCCAATACACCCATGCCATTACTACCATCAATCATTGGGTTAATAATACCCATTACAATGATAAACATCACTATTGTCATTACAGCTGAGACGATTACAACTCTTTTTTTACCTAACGTGGTGGTTAAGATATTCATTTTTGTTTCTCCTTGCTTCTATCTGTATAAAAAATACTCAACAAGGCAGGAAGCAGTATCAAATCAAGTACCAATGCGATATTAAGTGCTATAACGGTAACAATCGCAAAATTGACATTGGGCATAAAGCTACTGACTCCAAAGATAGCAAAGGTGATGGAGAGAATAAAGGTAGTGAGTATCATCGCATTTCCACTGTGAGAGATGATATAATCTATGGTCTCTTCTAAGGTTAAGGATTCGATAGCATCAAAATATTTACTAAAAAAGTGTATTGTATCATCGACTGCTATACCCAATATCACAGCTGCACTAATAGCTACACCTATATCAATATTGATATCCAAGTGTCCCATCACCCCTGCTACAAGCAAAATAGGTGCGATATTGGGCAAAATAAAGAGCCAAAGCATCTTGATGTTTCTAAATAGAATATACATCGCAAGAGCTACGATAATCAGTGTCGCTGAAATTGAATCTATCAAAGTATCGGTCACAGAGCTTTGCATATAGGCAAATATTGTGGTTTGTCCTTGAACATCTGCTCTATAGGGTGTACTATTTTGCCAATAACTCTTTATCCACTCTATCATCTCAATATCAAGAGAGGTATCTTGGATATTACTGTTAAGGGATACTCGTAGATAGCGTTCATTGGTATCAACCTTATCATTAAGCTCCATCCCCTGAGGCAGACTCATGGAGTAGAGCAAAAGGTACTGAGCAACAAGGTTTTGATTATTAGGAGTTGTATCTTGGCTATTGGGGTTGATCTCTCTTTGCATACGTATAATAATATCTTTGAGTGAAGTGCTAAAGGTGATATTGCTAAATTTTGCTTTGAGCTCATTTTCAAATTTGATAATAGCGTTGAGGAACTCTGGAGCTTTAATGCCCTCTTTTGTTTGGGAGTCCACGATTACCTCATATATCATACTACCTGTAAGGTTTTTTTCGATGAAGTTGGTACTTTGTCGCAAAGATGTATCTTCACTAAAGTACTTCATGCTGTTGCTATCAACCTTGATATCTTTTAATCCAATCAACACAAAGACAAAGATACCCAAAAAACCATATACTATCTTTTTATCATGTCTAACAATAAATGCACCATACCCTTGGGTATCTAAGAGATTTAAGAATCTTACTTTAGCACTGCTATAGTTGTCTTGGAGTGTGAGCAAAATAGCAGGTGCAAGGATAATTGTAAAGATAAAAGCAATAACTGCCCCACTCGTAATGGCAATACCAAGTGTTGAGATAGGTTCAATTTTACTTATGCCTAGTGTTGCAAAACCAATAGCAGTGGTAAAGGAGGTCATGGCAATGGGGATAATATTGCTTTTTAGAGCTTTTGATACCGCCTCTTTGTTACTTGATACTTTAGCTTTATAGTAAATCCATGCCAAAAAGAAGTGCATCGAACTTGCTATGGAGATAGCAGAGATAAAGGAGGGGATATTAACTGTAAAGTTATTGAGCTTGTATCCCAAAAGCATCTGAATGCTAAGTGTTACCAAAAAGGTAAAAACAATAACGATAGAGGGAATCAAAACACCCATCATATTTCTAAAGAGCATAAAGAGCAGTGTTACCACCGATACAACGGCAAGAGGCATTAGCACCATAGCATCACTTTGAGAGATTGTCACAAGTGAAGCGGTAATAGCAGGAGCCCCTGCTATATAAAAACGATAACCACTTTTGGATTCATAGTTTTTGGTAATGGATTCAAGCTCTTTTAATACACGAATATTGACATCTTCATCACTACCAATGGATGAAGCTAGACGAATTGCCAACATGGTAGTTTTGGCATCTTTGGAGATAAGCTGATTGAGTATCAGAGTATCTTTGAGTGCTTGGAGTTTTTTGCTTTCTAGGTTTTGCAAATCGTATAAAAAATCCTCTACGATAATATCATCATCCATGCTTGTGATATTTTGGTAGTTGCTAAGGCTATCGACTTTTTGTACTCCTTCAATACCTTGAAATATTTTGGTTAAATCAAGAATCGTTTGAGTAGCTTTGGGCGTAAATACTCCATTCTCATCACGAAAAGCAACTACAAAGGTGTCATCGCCGCTAAAGGTAGTGCGAAAATGATTGTAGTTTTGCATAATGGATGAGTTTTGATCAAACCATATCTTATAGCTCCCCTCAAAAGCAAGATTTTTGAGGGATATACTCAGCCCTGCTACAAGCAAAGTTGAGAAGATAATGATTGCATATTTTGCTCTATCTAAAAAATTAATATATTTTTGCATGCTCGATCCTTAAAAGGTATAGGTTAGATTAAAGATGGCTCTTTTGCTATTGCCATAGTTGTTGAGCAAGGTATTGGGTTTTGCATTAATTTTTAGATACTGAGCTTTAAATATCAATCCATCAACTATACGTGTTTTAAATTCACTCTTCCATACCTTTTCACTATTTTTGATATCATAGAGCAAACCCATTTTAAATTCACTTGTTTGGGTATTGTTAAAGTTAAGTTTTAGTGCCATAAAGAGGTCATTATCATAGACTTCACCCATATCAACATATTTGATTTTCTCCTCCTCTTCATAGAGGTATCGGTAGTATTGAAAATAGAGATTGATATCAACTCCCTTGATATCATATATGCTTTTTTCTACTCCAAGTCCTATTTGCATATAATCACTTATACGACTATCGTCAATTACATCACTATAGGCTAGTTCTATTTTAAATATCGTATCATCATAGACAATATTGGAAAAAAAGAGAGCCTTATTAACTCTATATGCGTATTGAGCCAATTGATTATTAATGGGTATAAAATAGCGTTTATTATCATATCCATGCCATAGTATAAGATTGTTTTCACTTTGAATGCTATTACTCTCTAATGTGACGTTATACTTTAGATAGAGGCTTGGAGTATGGATGGTTTCTTGCGTTTGTGGCTCTTTGATATAGGGCTGAGGCAAGATACCATAGGGGGAATTGGAGTTGGGGTACTCAATTGCACTCTCATCAAGTTTCATTCCAAGTTCTATCGAGCTATTATCCCAAAAATAGCTATAATCAACTGCAAAACTTCCTAGTTTTTGGCTACCATCAAAAGGATCAAAGAGATAATCTTTGCTGTTAAATATATCACTGATATTATAACCTTCTAACTCTCCCCAAAACTTCACCATTTTACCCACTTGTATTTTTGAGTGTTCAAATGATTTACTCAACGTCAGTTCATTAAGACGCAAGTATCGTTTTTGACTGTATTGATGGCTATAGAGATAGTGCAAACTACTCTCTATTGCAAAACTTCCCTCTTTAATTTGAAAACTCATATCTCCATAGATACTCTGCTCACTCTCAAAGTTTTGGTACTTTGTGGTTTGAAATGTTAAAGTAGTTTTATGCTCAAAGGCATAGCTAGATGCACACAGTGCTATCCATAGTAATAAGCTTTTCATTGCAAGGCTCTTTTGGTAAAGGCTTTGGCATCGATGGATTGATTTATGGTATCTTTATCCCAAATAAGCATACTGCTTTTACCATTTTGTACATTTATCATCTTGATTTTTTTGATTCGATAAACTCCTTGTATCTTGTGATACTCCATAAACTCGACTTTTTTGAGCAGTCTCTTTTGTTTGTCGAAATACTCTCCAAAATGAGCCAAAAAACTTTTGCTATCTAAATATATTATCTGTTTGGAGTATCCACTATTTTTATCTTTGGGGAAACGTATCACCTCATAATACTCCTTGCCTCTTTTGATTACCTTCTTGGCTATCTTTTCATAAGAGTAGTTTTTATAGTTTTGAGAAGATATATCCTCGTAGCTAAACTCACTAGCCATAAAGGAGCCCGATTTATTGCGTGAACTGATGCGTTTGATGCGTTTAAGTGCTGGTAGGTAGAGCCACTGATGGTCATCTTTGGCAATCTTTTCATGACTTAGTAGCTTGGTATCTTTGATATCATTAGGATAGAGAAAGGTTATCAATGATTTGTCACCACTGCTATTTTCTAGTTTTTTAATCTCTAGTTTGCGTACATTTTTTTGACCGTTTTTATTTTTGAGTATCATGGTGGTTAAGGATATAGAGCTTTTATATCCACTCATCACATCATATGAACGTTTAGCCACCTCTATGCCACTTAATCCATAAAGATTTGCTGTAATTATGGTTGATAATAGTAATTTTTTAACCATTCTATTCTCCTTTTTGTTTTATGTTGACAATGTTAACATAAAATGTAAACATTGTCAACATTGAAGAAGAAAAAGTTATGTTATAATACATCTATGAAAAAAAACGACTACCACCACGGCAATTTAAAAGATGATTTTTTAGCCATTGCTTTTGAGTTTATCAAAGCCAATGATATAGAGACACTCACCCTCAAAATTCTAAGCGATCAAACAGGTACATCACGTAGTGCTATCTATCGGCACTTTAAAAATAAAGATGCATTGATCGAAACAATGATTATGGATGGTTTTGCAAAATTTGATGATTATATTGCTCCAGTATTGCTTAACAGTGAGGAGGCTCTCATTGATAGATTTTATAAAAGTGGTAAATCTCTTATTGATTTTGCCATTGCCAATCCCAATCTCTATCGACTACTCTTTGGCAAAAAGTATGCCCATATCCGCCAAGAGCTCGTAAGTATCAAAGATGAAGATTGCAGTGGTTTTGGTGCACTTAAACTTGCAATAGAAGAGGGACAAAAGAGTGGTATATTAAAAAAAGATGATAGCTATCAACAAGCTATCGTTATATGGGCTTCGCTCCATGGTCTTGCTACATTGATAATTGATGGTTTTATGGATGTAGAAGAGCTTTATCATGAAATCTACAATAAAATGTTTGAAAGCTTGGTGGCAGGACTTATCGCCAATAGAGTCAAAATCATCTCAACTATTCCTTTTGTACGCAATATACTAAAACCTAAAAATAGATAGAGTATTAAAAGATAGTTGGACTAAAAGCTTATGATACAAAAAATAAGAGTTGGCGACATCTAAACTTCTTTGAACATGAATGCTACCTCCACGCAAGAGTACCTAGAGTTAGATTACCTGATGGAAAGGTTAAACAGATGAAGACCCCATGGGAAGGTTTGAATAATGGCTTTACCTTGATGTTTGAAGCCTTGCTCTTACAACTGTGCCAAGCCATGCCCGTAAATAAAGTAGCCAAGATTACCCATACGAGTGATGATAAACTCTGGAGTATGCTTGAGAGATATGTTAATCAAACAAGAAGTCATGAGAACTTTGAAGCAATTGATTCTATTGGAATGGATGAGACAAGTAGAACTAAAGGACATGAGTATATTACGCTCTTTGTAGATTTACAAGAACGAAGAACCATCTTTATTACAGAAGGGAAAGATAACACTACAGTACAACGCTTTGCAGAGGACTTTGAAGCCCATAAAGGTAAAGTAGATAATATCAAAAATGTCAGCTGTAATATGTCACCTGCATTTATTAAAGGGGTGAATGAATATCTACCTAATGCTCAAATTACATTTGATAAGTTTTTATTTTAAACTCTATACTATAGGTCGTTCTTTTCCTTATTACTATGATTTTATCAATTTTGGAATTAAGCTTTCAAATTTATTGTTTGGTTTTCTTTGGGGAATATAATATTCCTATAGCATGGTGTTATATACATAGAGAGTAAAAATAATAGTTTTCAGATAAATTTAGAATAGGTTAAAGTATAGGTTTCATAAATAGATTACACTCTATGGTATAATTGCCCTATGAAAGAACAACCTACCCGAGAAAAAATCCTTGATGTTGTATTTAAACTGGTCTATATCCATGGATTTAATGGGACAAGTATGTCGATGATACTCAAAGAGTGCGGTATCCCCAAAGGTTCACTCTATCACTTCTTTAAATCCAAAAAGGCGATGGTACTTGCCGTCATCCAAGAGCGATTAGACCCCAAAATGGAGCAGTTTTTTGGCTTTGAACCCCAAGAGGGAGTTGATGGGATAGACTCAATCATCAAAGCGGTACTTAAAATATCTCAAAACCCTATGCTCGTAGAGTATGGATGCCCGCTTAACCGCCTCAATCAAGAGATGTCTCCAATTGATCGTGACTTTGATCGTGAGATTACCATTATCTATGATAAGCTCAAAGCTCGTATTTTGAGACTGCTTAAAAGCTCGACAATCGATAGCAGTATCGATAGAGATTCACTGGCTGATTATATTATCGAAGCGGTATGGGGTGCTCTCTCACTTAGCCCCACCCAATCATCAAAACATCGATATTTACACTCAATTAACCATCTAAATAACTATCTGCGTCTACTAAAAAAATAACATCATTTTCAAAACCAATTGTCGGAGTGAGGGCACTCCGACCTACAGTTATTTTAAACTCATTTACTAGACCAATCAGTCTATATTAAGGCAAACTAGACTACAATTTTACAAATAGACCAATTGGTCTATAAATTTTTCGAGGAGTCGTTATGTTTATTATTGATCCAATTTCCAAAACCGATGCTACGGGAGAGCTTAAACTCCTCTACCGTATGATAGAGAGACAATTAGGGTTTGTCCCGCCACACTTTGAGCTGATGGCAACTATTGATATCGAAGCGATGAAGAGCTTTTTGGAGTACAATCGCACTATGATCACTCATCCTAAAATAGATAAAAACCTAATGCCCTTTCTTCGGCTCTATATCGCTCAAAAGGAGTGTAGGGAGTATTGTACAAATTTTAATCGTGAGATGCTAAAAGCTCAAGAGGTTGCACAAGAGATTATCGATAATTTTCATAACGATATAGAACTCATTCCTTTAGATGATGCACAAAAGTGGCTTTTAAATAAAGTCATCAAAGCCATCTACCAAGCCAAAGAGTTTGGTCGAGATGATCTGCAAGAGCTCTACGTCCAAGGCTTTAGTGATAAAGATTTTTTTGATATCTTGAGTTATGCTTCGGAGTTTATGGGCAAGAGCAAAATCATTGAAGCCTACCGAGCATGAAACTTACAGAGATACCCTATACCAAACTTACAGGTGTGGAGGATGAGGGAGAGTCTCTTACCCTTATCCCTCATCAAGATATTCACAATCATCTAGGTGGCATCCACGCAGGAGCGATCTTTACTCTAGCGGAGACACAGAGTGGGCACTATCTGCAACGCTGTTTCCCTGATATGGATGATAAAGTAATGGCTATGGTACGCGATGCTTCTATCAAATACAGACTCCCTGCTACACAAAAGCTCTATGCTGCGGCTAAAATTGCAGATGAAGCATTGGAGAAGTTTCAATCACGCTTTGAGCGAAAAGGTCGAGGGAGTATCACCGTTGAGGTTGAAATAAAAGAGGAAGATAAGCTGGTCGCTACGGCATCGTTTTTGTGGTATGTTCAGAGAGTTTAGGGATTAGACCTTTAGCCCTATAAAGGTAATATCATCTTGTCTCTCTCGCTTACCTTGGTACTCTTGATGCGAAGATAATAGCTTCTCTTTTTGTTCAATCATAGGTTTATCTTTGATCTTTTCTAGCAATTTTTTGAGCCTTTTTTTACTAAAACCTATCTGCTTTTCACCACCGAGTTGATCCCAGTAGCCATCACTTGATATATACAGGTTTGTAGGAGTAGAAACATCAATGGTATGTTCTGTAAATTCATAGTTTGATTTACTGTCTCTATATCCTACAGAGTGTCTATCTCCTTTGATTGTATGCACTTCACCATTTTGCAGATAGAATATCTCATTTCTTGCACTGGCACATTTGATAATTTTTTTCTTTTTATCAAAATAGAGTATTTGTCCATCAAACCCAGCATTGGATATAGACTTATTACTCTCTTGTTTTAAAAGCTTTTTCATCGATATATTAAATACTTTTAACATCTCCGCAGGACTTACATTGTCATCACTTTTATGTTCAAGAGTAGAGATTATCTGTTTCTCTATCGCTTTGACTAGCATTGTCACCAAAGCACCTGCAACCCCATGCCCTGTACAATCTATGACCATTAACAGTACTCCATCACCATCTCGAATCTCCTCAAAAAGGTAGATATCGCCACCTACAATATCTTTTGGTTGCCAAATGGTAAAAAACTCTTTAAAGTGTTGGTTAAAATCTTCATCCGAAGGGATTAAAGAGCTCTGTATTAATGAGGCATATTCAATCGAAGCTTTGGTATGTTGATGAATGGTCTCAATCTCTTGTTTTGCTTTTTCTAAATCATACGTTCGTTGATCTACTTTGATCTCTAAGTTTCGATTGAGCTCCTCAAGGTCTTTATTAATCAACATAATAGTATTTAAAAACTTATTGAACGCTATTACCAATATAGAGATGAGCAGTACAATCAAAATGATTAGGGTTATGATAAAGAGATAAAAGTACATGGTATAATCATCTAACTCTTGTGTAATATCTTGAAACAAAACTACTTTGGCTATTGGCTTATGGTTGATGCCTACAATGTTAATATTTTGGATGATGTTATAAATCTTTTGGTTATCTTCAAAGCGAACTTCTTGACCATCTTTTAGTTCTAAGTTTTTAGATGAGGCTCTCTCAACAATATCTCCTGTAGAGGATATGATGGTATACTCTCCCAATCTCCCCTCTTCTAAACGATCATACCATTTTGTTGTTTTTAAATCTTTTGTTTTGATTACAATTGCTGAGGGGATATTGAGCTCTTTTTGTATAAAATCATTGACATATCCAAGATTGATCCCAAATGAAATCAAGCCTATGTATTTTGACTTTTGATAAACAGGAAAGGTCACTCTGTAGTAGACCCCTATTTTCGATACAATAAATCCACTGACTCTCTTTTTAAACTCTGTTACCTCTTTGACTCCATGCACTTTTTCGATATTGTCTCCAAACTTATGCGGTGCGTGGGCTCTATAGAAAGCTCTCATATCAGGTAAGCCAAAACATATGACCTCAAAGTTTGGTTCATTTTTCATAAAGCGTTCAAACTTGGCATCTACTAGTTGTTGCAAGCGTTCTCTATCTCTTGATGCAAATGCTTCAATCATATTGTCATTATTATTGATAAAATTTTCCAATTCACTGGTATATTTTGATCTTAATTCATCTATTTGTTTTGTAAAGAGAAGCTCTAATTGAGTCTTTTTGAGCTGTATCTCTTGTGTAAGATTCTCTTTTTTATCTTCTAGTGCCATATAGAGTACCGTGACGGTAAACGTAAGAATGGTACTTATTATTAAAAGGAGTGTTATATTTTTAACTCGAGTAAGCTCTTGATATGAAGACATGATAGTTCCTTTAGAATAGAAGAGTATTTTACTCTCTTTTTGCTTATAAAGTAAAAATATCATTTTTATAAAATGTACAAATAGTGATTAATGTGTAAAAATATCCAGTCTATCTGTTATATTCTATTGTGAGGCTACTCTTAATATCAGGAAAATTATTGATCATCTCCTCATAACTTTTGTAGCTTTGCAGAGCATGGAGTACTTCGGGCAGAGGCTCACTATAAATCTCCTCTAAAGCGTACTCATTTTCCCCAAGATCAAAAGCCAACTTTTCCATAGGTGGCATAAACTGTGCATTCACTCCCTCTTTGTTCCCTCGTGCATCGACTCGATACCATCCATGCTTTTTTAGATAGATCGCATTAAGCCCATGCAGACAATAGATATTATCCCTGTACTCCCCACAACTAAGCCGTTGATAACAAAATCCCGTGGGAATCCCATTGGCTCGTAGAAGAGCAGCCAATAAAATCGCTTTGGCGTAGCACCATCCTGTTTTGTATTTGAGTACATCACTCGCCTTGCACGTTGTAATATCATCTTGATAATCCCCCGAATGACGAATTTCATCACGCACATACTCAAAACAGTTTTTAGCAATGGCTTCATCACTACTGCAACCATCTGAAAGTTCTACAGCCAATTTTTGTATCTCACTATCTAAATAGTTTATGATGGGTGTAGCTTCTATAAATTTAATCTCTTCTAAATTTCTAATGCATTTTGTATTAAAGTGTTGAGAGAGTGCTTTGCTTTGTCCACCTATTTCATTTTGCAGTGGACTATTATCATCGATAATAAAATAGATGGTATCACATGAACTCTCAATACTTTTGGGTATAAAGTTTTCTAAGAGCCATTGAGTATCTTCCACCTCACTTTCAAATCCATGCGTTGTATCGGTAATCCATACTTTTGCATTATGTTTATGAATCAATTGCAATCCATACTCAAGTGGCTCTCTATAATCATCAAAACTGCATTTTTCTCTCCATTGGCAATGGACGGCATTTAAATCCTCTACATACTCAACTTTACAAAATTTTGATTTAAAACACATTGGCTATCCTTGAATCTCTATTATTTGTGAAGTTCCTGATGATTTATCTCCACTTAGCCACTGCCACTCTTCACTTAGTTTGATTCTGCCATCTTTTGTGATACTTGGAGTTGAGATGCACTCTCCTAGCATGATTTCCCCTGCACGATTGATATGGTGGTAACGCATATCAAGCTGACCATTTTCCAATACATTTGCTATCAAATGCCCCTTTCGTACCTCTCCACCGCTATACTCTGCCCAGACCATATCACCCTCTTGATGGTAATAAAAGAGCGTATCTTGACCGACTTCTCCATTTGAGGTATTCGAAAGTGTGGTAAATATTTTTCCATCTAAATTGAATTGCATAGTGTGCTCCTTACTCTTGTTTATTATTAAAAAAAATTTTCATTTCTTTAATTGTAGCACTATCTATAGCATTGTTACGCTCTTGCAAATGCTCAACTATCATCTCAAACCGCTCTTTGGGCAGGTGTTG
>Ga0193965_1000446_pt1 | contig 13125 bp, 11 predicted proteins | sample FB_8_MG_FD_140330 | JGI IMG/M metagenome (GOLD analysis project Ga0193965, IMG submission 140330) | Microbial mat bacterial communities from the Broadkill River, Lewes, Delaware, United States - FB_8_MG | ecosystem: Environmental > Aquatic > Freshwater > River > Microbial mats | place: USA... | reverse complement strand
ATCTTTAATTAACTTATCTACTAGCTCCTCATAAGAATACTCTTTATCATCTGCTTCTATCTCTTTTGCTCTTTTATCATCTTCTATAAGATAAATCAAATCACCTATAAGCTCATTAAGGCTATTTTCTTGTATCTCTTCAAGAATAAGTACAAAAGGTTGCTTTGGATGAAAAGTTGCTCGTTTAATCATATCTAAGATAAGACCTTGCTTCTCACTATATTTGATACTACCATTTGAACTCGTACTTATCCCAATACCTTGCATCAAATCAGCATTTGATGAAGCAGAATGAATATTTACTCTTAATATATTTTTCTTTTCATCTTGTATCTTTAATTCTTTTTTAATGATAGTATCAATAGCACGACTCTTCCCAGTCCCCGGTACTCCTTTGAAGAGGATATTTTTGTATAGAAAGTCTAGGTTTCCTTTTTCTTCATCTGAGAATTTAAAATCATTTTTAGTATTTTCTTTAGTTAATTGAATTTCATTAAATTTTATATCTTCTTGTTCATTTGATTCATCATTTAAAAACTTTATATATTGCTTCAAACCATTACTGGTATCTCTATTTTTATTTCTTTTATTATATTCAGACAAATCACCACTATCTAATCTTACTAATAATTTATTTAGATTATCTAAGTTTCTCATTAGAAATATATCTATATTTTGACTAGTCTTTAATTGTTTTAATGCTCGTAAATAACCACTTTTAGTAGCCTCTGCAAAATCATTACCATCGCTTTTTTTAGAAAAATTATTAGTCCACCATTTTTTAAATTTATCCTCTAGACTACCGACAACAAACTCTATATTTTTATTTTTATATTTATCTAATAATAAATCATGATTAGATAAATATTCAATAAACTTATCACCTTTTCTTTGTGAAGTACTAATACCATCTCTATTTGTATATCTTCCACCCCATTGACTACATACTAAATATGTTTCACTATTTATTAAATATTCATCGACCCAATATCTACCTTTATTTCCACTATTAACTAATGTTAAAAAAGAATAACTACTTAATCCAAAAGTTTTTTTTGAATATTCTTTATCTAATAAATTATTTAATTCATCATTATTGATTGTACACAATTCAATTATATCTTTAATATGTTCTTTAACAAAAGTTGCCGTTTGTATTTCAATATGTTCTTTTAATTCATTCATTTAATCTTCTCCAACCTTTCAAGTATATTTAAAGTATTAATATCAAATTTAGAAAACAACACCTTAGCAAAAAAAACCCTAGCTAAAGTGTTGTTTACAACTTGTATTCCTAATAAAATCTATGTATCTCTTCCATAATATTTGCAAATTCAATATCTTCTCCCTGCTCTTTGAGAAACGCAACTAAATAAAGTTCTGATGCTTCTACACCTTGGGATTTTTCTATTGCTAAGAGTTTGCTATAAAGGTCTGATATAATCTCTAATACATGTTTAGAGGTTTTTTTTCTTGAAGCTGTATAACCAATAATCTCTTGGGTATCTGTATCTCTTCGGGATTCAAATTCTGTGAATATCCAATAATATCTTCCATCTTTTGCTAGGTTTTTAACAATGGCATTAATATTTTTTCCCGCAGAAATAGTCTCCCAAAGGAGTTTAAATACAACTTTTGGCATATCTGGATGTCTTACAATATTATGTGCTTTGCCTATAAGTTCAGACTTTGAGTATCCACTCACTTCTACAAAATAATCATTACAAAATGTAATCTTTCCTTGGGCATCAGTTTCACTTACTATATATCGCTTAGGGTCTAATACTATCTCTTCATCTTTTGGTGTTGGCTTATTCATAATTTTTCCTTTATTGTAACTCCCAAACACTCATTTGTGCTACAGTATGCTGAAACTTTCGTGCTGTCTCGCGGATAACAAAAGGGATATCTCTTGTCTCTTTGAGTCTAAAGTGAGGTTCTAATATCTCTTGTAAGCCCTCTAGTGTATCAAAATTTTTACCATTTTTTTTGAAGCCTCCTATCCATCTCTCTTTTGGTGTTGATTCTTCTTGCCATGTGTAGGGTGAGGTGATAATAAGTAGAGCATTTTTATTTAAACGAGAAGCCAAAGAGTCCAAAAACTTTTTGGGGTCATAGAGTCTATCTATTAAGTTAGAGGCAAATACCAAATCAAAACCTTGATAAATCTCTTTAAGATTACATGCATCTCCTTGCCAAAACTCTACTTTATTGCGAACATCATAGAGATTTAATTTACGAATATCTACCTCAAAATACTCTTCTAGGTCACCTTCTGTAGGCATAGAGTATCGTAAGAGTCCTGATTGTTTTAGAAACTCGGCATGTCTAATAAATCTAGTTGAGAAATCTATCCCTATAACCTTGTCAAAGCCTTTGGCAAGTTCAAACGAACTACGACCAATAGCACACCCAACATCTAAAGCTCTTTTTTGTGGGAGGTGAGCCGTAAGCTCCAAGGCTATATTGGCACATTTTTGAGAATAATTCTCTACACCAAAATAACTCTTGCCCCACCCAAAATGACAATATTGTGCTATAAGTGCATCACTCTCATAACTATTATTATCTTTTTGCTCTTTCGAGTCACTCTGAACATATCGAAATCCCACATGCTGAAAAAAGTGACGACGAAAAGCATAGCGACTCTGAGTAGATGCCACATTACCACAACTCGCCCATGAACCACCCTTGATAAGATTATGTTTTCCATCATAAGTAGGCACACTAAAATCATCATAAATAGGATGCACTTCAAATCCATCATAAGGGTAGATAGCCCTGCATGTCCACTGCCATACATTCCCTACTATATCACAAAAATCTCCATGATTATAGAGGTCTATAGGTACTGATGAGGCGTAATGGTCTAAATTATTATTGGCTACAGTTATATCACTTAGCTGTAGAAGTCGCATATATTCATCTTCGCTTGGAAGCCTAAGAGTGATTCCTTTTTCAAGGCTTAGCCAACGACAAAAAGCCTCTGCTTCGTGGTAGTTTACCTCTGCTGGCCAATTGAGTGGTAGCTCTATCTCTTGGGTTAATGTACGAAACTTATAGCCATTTTCTGTAGGTATCCAAAAGGGAGGGTGTGTTGCTTTTTTGAATACTCTCCACTCTAACCCTTCTTGACTCCAGTAGTTATCGTTTGTGTAGCCTCCATTATTGACAAAAGAGAGATACTCTTGGTTGGATACAAGATATTTTGAGGCTCTAAAAGAGGGGAGTGTTGCAGAGTGTGTTCCATACTCATTATCCCAACCATACCAGCTATCATCTCTCCTCTTCCCCAAAGCTACACTTCCTGCCTCAACATCTATAAGAGTATTAGAGGGTGGGTGTGTAGAGTGCATATATCTCTGCCAATCCTTAGACTCTTTGACCCACTCTATAGAGAGTTGACGGATTAATACAGAAGAGGTCTCTAGGTGAATATTCTCATGCTCTATCCCCATCAATAGTACCCACCAAGGCGATGAGTCATCAATAGGTAAAACCATAGGAAGTCTATCTATGAGAGTATTTACTAGAGCATAAACACTATTGCGGTACTTTTGAGTCTCTTCGAGAGTAGGCCATTTATAGTGTGTCTCATCAAGGTCATCCCAACTCATCTCATCTACTCCAACAGCAAAAATAGATTCTAGTTGTGGATTAATTCGATTTTCTATTACCTTAGCAAGTTTGAGTTTATTGATAAAAAATGTAGCTGTATGCCCATAATAAAAGATAAGTGGGTGACGCAAAGAGTCTGGTTTTTGGTAGTAGCTTCTACTCTCTTTAAGGAGTCCAAAGAGTGATTCATACCGTGTAAAGACGAGATGAAAATACTCCTTTATCTCTTGTCGTTTCTCTGCAACATTAGTACCATGGAGTTTGGGTGGGAGTAACATGTATATACCTCTTGTGTAGACCTAGATAAAGTAACCTAAACTACTCTATCTTAGGTTATTTTAAAAGTCCTCTTTCTCTTTGGAACTCTCTATCATTGTAATCATTAGTGTATAGATATTTGCAATTACTGCACCTATCACTAAGCCTACTGCAAGTGTAGTATTTTCATAAAACTGCAAAGCAAGAAAAGCTGGGATAAGGTGCAGGTCTGCTACCAATGAACCTGCTAAAAGCTCTGCTGAGAGCATATTTCTAATACCCAACTTCAATATAGTCGAGACAACATTGATACTTCCTGCAATAAAAAGAGCTGTAGGTGAGTTATCATAAAGAAATGCTGCACTTGTTGTAAGACTCATCAGTGTAAAGAAGATATAAAATACTTTTCCCCAATGCATTAGATTGTTCCTTGTTCGTACATAGCACGCATTTTTTCTTTCTCTTTCTCTCTTTTGAGAACAAGAGCCTCTTTTTCTCTAAAGTCACTTACACTAAAGCCCAACCACATCAAAATAGGTGAAGCTACAAAAATAGAAGAGTATGTCCCCACAACAATACCTACTAAAAGTGTAAAACTAAATCCTCGAATAATCTCTCCACCAAATAGATAGAGTGTTAATACAACCAAAAATGTTGTAAGTGATGTAAGCGTGGTTCTTGAAAGTGTTCGTGTAACAGACTCATTAATAATGACTGCTAAATTAGGGTTTTTAATAGTCCGTACACCCTCACGAATACGGTCAAATACAATAATTGTATCATTGAGCGAATATCCAAGTATGGTCAAAAGAGCTGCTAAAATATCTAAGTTTACCTCTACACTAAAAAGTACAATAGCACCCATAGCAATAGTCACATCATGAACAAGTGCTATCACAGAGGCCAAAGCAAAACGCCACTCAAATCTAAAGGATATATAAATCAAAATACCAACAATTGCCAAGAACATAGCCATAAGACCTTTTTCTTTAAGCTCATCACCAATCTTTGGACCTACCATATCAACTCTTCGTACCTCAAAAGTACCAGTATCTTGAAGAAGCGTACGAATTTCATCGCCAACATCTTCACCAACTGCACCAGAACTACTTTTGGTACGAATTACAATCTCATCATCACTCCCAAAATAGGTTACACTTGCTCCATTATACTTTTGTGTCTGATTGAGCTTCTCTCTGACCTTATCAAGTGGGGCGTTTTGATTATACTTTATCTGAATAAGTGTACCACCAGCAAAATCAATACCATAATTCAACCCTTTGCCTATGAGTAGTCCTAATGAGAGAATAAGTATAACTATTGAGAGTACTCCAAATCGTTTACTTTTCGCCATAAACTCAATAGGTTCTGAATATTTAAATAGTTCCATATTGCCTCCTAAGCTTTGATTCCAAACCAAAACGAAATCTTTTTAGGATTAATTTTGGGGAGAATCCATTGATAGATTCCATGTGTTCCGAGTATTGCAGTGAGCATAGATGCCAAGATACCAATACTCATTGTCAACGCAAAGCCTTTAATAGGTCCTGTACCATATCCATAAAGAACCACAGCAGCAATAAGTGTCGTCACATTGGCATCCCAAATAGCAGTAAAGGCATTAGCATATCCTTTCTCGATAGCTTTTCCTATGGAGAGTCCCTGATGTAGTAGTTCTCGAATTCGTTCAGAGATAATTACATTAGCATCCACAGCCATACCAACGGTCAAGACAATACCTGCCATACCAGGAAGCGTAAGTGTAGCTCCAAACAAAGACATAATAGCCAAAATCAAGAAGAGATTTCCTATAAGAGCTATATTAGCAATTATACCTGCCATACCATAATAAAATACCATAAAGATAACCACCAAGACAAATCCTAGCATAAGAGCTAAAGAGCTAGATTTGATACTATCTGCACCCAAACTAGGTCCAACACTTCTCTTTTCCATTACATAAACAGGAGCTAACAATGCCCCACTTCTAAGAGCAATAGCCAAGTCATGTGCTTCAGGAACAGTAAAGTTTCCAGATATTTGTCCACGACCACCACCAATTCTCTCACGAATTACAGGAGCTGAGTAGACCTTGTTATCAAGCACTACCGCCATTCTTTTGCCAACACTCTTGCCAGAGAAATCACCAAATATTTTTCCACCTTGCCCATTTAAGACAAAATTAATAACAGGTTGATTATTTTGGTCAAATCCAACACTCGCATCTGTAAGCATAGAGCCATCTAATATAGGAATTTCACGAACGAGATGTTTTTCATCTGTCGCAACATCTGGCAAAATTACATCACCAAAACTCTTTGCTTCATTAGGAGACATAGTCATAACTCTTATAGCTCTATCTTCATCAACAGCCATCATCTGAAGATGTGCAGCCCTTGCAATAAGTTCACGGATTCTCTGTTCGTCTTGAGGTGTTTTAATCCCTGGGACTTCTACAAGAATCTTATCTTCACCCTGCTTTGCCACAGTAGGCTCTGCTAGACCAAATTGATCTAAACGGTTACGGATAGTATCGACTGCTTGACTAATTGCATTTTGTTTGGTTCGCAACTTCTCTTCTGGTGTAATATTGATAACAAAGTTAAGTTGTGTATGTGTAAGAGCAATACCTTTTAACTCTTTTTGGACAAGTTCTATAACTTTGGCTACATCCTCTTCATCCAAAAGCTCAAACTTTACACTCTCTTCATCAACTTTGAGTCCATCAAAAATAATCTCTTCATCATCCAAAATATATTTAAGTGAGGCTGCGAGAGATTTGATATGAGATTTAATAGCTTCATCAGTTTTGACTCCAAGTAACATATGGAGTCCGCCTTGAAGGTCAAGACCGAGAGTAATTTTTTTGCCCTCATCACTTTGTGTTAATGAGGGGATAGAAAAAACAACACCAAAAATAAGAGCAAACGCAAAGAGTACAACTCTATAATTAAGCGTCTTCATTTCCAAATTCAACTTTTTTAGTAACAAAATTTCTATCAAGCTTAACAATAGTGCTATCATTTAGTTTGATTTTGATAAACTCTTCTTCAACTTTAATAATATCTGCAATAAGACCACCAGAAGTGATAACTTTATCTCCTTTTTGGAGTCCTTCAATCATCTCACGATGATCTTTTTGTTGCTTTTGTTGCGGTCTAATAATTAAAAAGTAAAAAATACCAAATAACATAATAAGTGGGAGGAATTGTGCGATTGCACTACCTTGTCCTGCTTCCATAGGGATCCTTTTGGATAAAAATTTAATTGACGGATATGGTACCACTTTATCACTAACAAGAGGCTTTTTGATAGCTCTTTTGGCATCTTCATTTTTATATTTGGCATGGCTTGATTTGAACTATCCACTCCTAGAGACACTATTTGGTATAGTAGCTCTCTATCTTCTTCTAAAATCAGACCAACGCGTATGGTTTATAAGTGGATTCTTTATTGCTATTTTTTGGTTTTGGTGGATTAGTATGAGTTTTCGCTACTATGGTTTTGCATGGGCTATCCCTTTGGGGATTATTGTTGTAGCTATGGTCTATGGTCTCTTATTTTGGACTACAGCTCTTTTTGCTTCTAAAATAGAGCAAAAAACTCCTATAGATGCTCTTTGGATAAAAGCTCTTTTTCTACTAGGTGTGAGTTATATTCACCCTTTTGGTTTTGACTGGTTTAAACCTGAATTGATGTTTGTACAAAGCTTTATAGGAATACAAAAGTGGCACTTTGCCATAATACTCCTTGCTCTCTTACTCTTTATTCACAAGGGGAAACCTCTCTTTTTGCTTTTAATCTTTGTAGCATACCAGCCCTCAAATAGTACTCTTACAAAAGAATCTCCAAAGACTACTACACTTGTCACCACATATATAAATATAAATGACAAATGGAACCCTACCCTACTCTTAGCTCAGGTAGCATTAGTCAAAAAAGAGCTTGAAGACTCTATCAAAGAGCAAAAAGAGCTGATTATATTCCCCGAATCTGTACTCCCTTTGTATCTCAATCAAAATCAAGAACTTATAGAGTTTTTTACCCAAAAGTCACACCATATCTCTATAGTAATAGGGGCATTATATAGTGACCATGGTACCCCTAGAAACTCTACATATATATTTGATAAAGGCAAACTCACAATAGCCAACAAAGTAGTACTTGTACCTTTTGGAGAGAACAATCCTCTTCCTGATTGGCTAGGGGAGATAGTGAATACTATCTTTTATGATGGAGCTATAGATTATCAAGCAAGTAGTATGATTAGTGATTATAGTATCAAAAATGTATTCTATAGAAATGCAATCTGTTATGAAGCATGTAGTGAAAAACTCTATAAAGATAGTCCAAAAAATATGATAGTTTTAAGCAATAATGGATGGTTTACACCCTCTATTCAACCTACACAACAAAGACTACTTTTACAATATTATAACCGCAAATATAAAACTACAATTTATCATAGTATCAATATGTCTAAGAGCTATATTATATATTCGAGCGAATAAAATACTCTCTCTTTTCTATCTTCAAAGCGTAAGCCATAGGGATATGACTCTTCCAAACACCCTCTACTATCTTGGAACTGTAGGCACATATTAATACCCCTTGCTTATCATAAATTCCCCACCGTATCTGCTCTTTGTTAACTCTTTTAGCAGGTTTGACCCTAATCTCTACAGCACCTTCATTTTTGCCTACATGATGGGCTTTGGGTTGTGGAGGATGTGGAGGAAATGGCTTGGTACTACCATAACGAAAATGGCTATCATGGATAAGACAATCGCTCTTTATTGTCTCCCATACATACTCTCTTAAAAAGAGTTGGTCTTGGTGTGAACGGTTGCGTTGTTTGGTGCGGTTAAAGTGGCGAATCATCTCTTTTATATTTGGGAAAATATCTGTAGTCCCACCAAACATACCTGCTAATATTAAATCTGTATGTGTATAGAAGTCTCGCATAATATGAAATCTCTTTCCTGATGCAATCCACTCCTCTACAGCTCTACTCTCTTTGGTATTAATAACCGCGTCACAATCTCTTACAATATATCTCTCTACTTTTTGGTCGCCCATCACCAAAAAACGCCACAAAAACATCTCACTTCTATCTTTGGGAGTGGCTTTGAGTATAATCTCCACATTATATTTTTGAAGTCTTTTTATAACATCTTTTGGTACTTTTGTATCACAATAAAAACGGCACTTCCAAGAGGGATAGAGAGTAGGTGCTAGAGTTGCATTTATAATCGCATTTTCACAATATTTTGGATTATCCCCAAAGAGAGAAAAAGAGATAATATTTTGACTCTTATTTTTTCTATTAAAGGGTTTGATTGGTGTAGATGGGTATGGATATTTGTGATACTTACTGTTTTGTATCTCTTTGAGTTGTAAGGCATAAACTCCTGCTATTTTGGCATTTGTTTCGTCACCTATCAACATATAAGATTCAGCTAGAATATCATATATATAACTATTATTACTCTTTATCTTCAAAGACCTCTGAGCAAACTCTATTGCTTTTTGAGGCTCTTTGGCAAAGAAATATTTTTGAGCTAGAAGAACAAGATTTCTATATTTTGGCATTAAGTTATAGTTGTCTCTCCCACTCTAAAGCAGTTTTACAGATAGTCTCTAAATCATCATACTCAAAGAGCTTAGGGTGTCTCTCTTTGAGAAAAGATTCCTCTAAGCTCTCCCATGCTTTTATAATTTTTTGATTATCAGAGATTAAAATAGCAGGGTCTCCAGCTCTTTTGGCTTGAATATCTACTCTAAAATCTACACCACTCACCTTTTTCATAGTAGAGATAACCTCTTTGACACTATACCCTTTGCCATACCCTACATTAAAGGTATTACTTCCATTCTCTTGAAGATACTCTAGTGCCATAATATGAGCAAATGAGAGGTCATCAATATGAATATAATCACGAATACCTGTGCCATCAGGAGTCTCAAAATCCTCACCATAGATTGCTATTGCGTCTCGTTTGCCTAGAGCTGTTTGGGCTGCTACTTTGATAAGGTGTGTAGCATTAGGAAAGCTCTGACCAATACGGTTGTCTATATCTGCTCCTGCCACATTGAAATAACGGAATATAACAAATGAGAGATTAGGATTTGCCAATGCTGTATCTTGGATTACCTGCTCACTCATTCGCTTACTCCAACCATAAGGATTAATAGGAGCTAATTCATCTGCTTCAGAGACTTTCATAGAGAGTATATCAAGGTCTCCAAAATCTGGTTCTCCATAGACTGCTGCTGTTGATGAGAAAATTATCTTCCCTACACTATATTTATCACACATCTTAACAAGGTTTGTAGTATTGACTGTATTATTCATATAATACTTTAGAGGCTCTTCTACAGACTCAGGCACAACAATACTCGCAGCAAAATGAATCAATGCGTCAAAAGAGTTTTGAGCAAAAAGAGTCTCTACTACTTCAAAATGAGCTAAATCTTCTTTAATAAATGAAAGCTTTTGCTCTCTGTTTCCCTTTTTGAGAGAGAGTATCTCTTGGAGTTTTTCAATTGTAGAGGCATGTCCTGTAGAGAGATTATCTATAATAGTAATATCATAATCTGTATATTCTATAAGTTGTTTTACAACATGTGAACCAATATATCCTGCTCCACCCGTAACAAGTATATGAAATTTTTTTGGATTTTGCATAAAAATATCCTTTTTTGGTACTTTTCTAGTCCTCATAGTATAGCTAAATGCTACTTCAAGTAGTTAGATATATAAAATATATCACAATTGGGTCATTTATTAAGAGTAATTCATAAAAAAATGATATAATGACACTGATGAAAGATGAGGTTAGAGTTCATCTTTGGGTATATAATATGAAGTTAGATTCTGCTTAGACCGAAAGACTCCCCCCGATTTTGATTCCGCTTCCAAAAAGAAGTGAAAATTTTCCTATTAAAAGGTACTACAATGGCAGAAGTTATTAACGGAACAGTAAAATGGTTCAACGATGAAAAAGGTTACGGATTTATTCAACAAGAAAATGGTGGGGCTGATGTATTTGTACATTTTCGTCAAGTAAACAGCACAGAGCCAGGTCGTGTTTCTCTCAATGAAGGTCAAAGAGTTTCATTCGAGATTGGTGAAGGTCAAAAAGGTCCACAAGCTGAGAATGTAACAGCTCTCTAAGTTTTTATATGTAGGCTTTTTGCCTACATCCTCCTCTTTTCTTACTTTATTTTCTTTTTTACTATCTTTATTTTGTTTAATTCGCTATAATGCGACAAATTTTCTGCATAAATATTAGCTTTTATTATAAATATACTAACTTTACCTAATTGTGTTATCTATTCTTGAGGCTTGACTATTTTTAGAAAAAAAATTAATATAAAGATAAATCAAACATGAATTTTAGTGATTTTAACCTCAAAGAGACAATACAACAAGCTATAACAGACGCAGGATTTACAGAGCCTAGTCCTGTCCAAAAAGATGCAATCCCTCTTGTATTAGAAGGAAATGATATTATTGCACAGGCACAAACAGGTACAGGAAAAACTGCTGCATTTGGTCTACCAATTATGAGTATGATGAAAGCTAATGGTAGCGTAGAGGGACTTGTGATTGTTCCTACTAGAGAACTTGCTATGCAGGTAAGTGATGAACTTTTCCGTTTTGGTAAATTATCAAACCTAAAAACAGCTACTGTTTATGGTGGTACAGCCTATGCAAGACAGATAGATAGAGTCAAACAAGCATCTATAGTAGTCGCCACACCAGGAAGACTCCAAGACCTTCTTATGAGTGGAAAAATCAAAATCAACCCACAATTTGTTGTATTAGATGAAGCTGATGAGATGCTTGATATGGGCTTTTTGGATGAGATAAAAAATATCTTTACTTTCTTACCAAAAGAGCGTCAAACTCTTATGTTCTCTGCAACTATGCCTAATGCCATTAGAAAACTAGCCGAACAGATTCTACACAATCCAAAAACAATAGCGATTACAAAATCAGAGAGTACCAATGTAAATATTACACAAAACTATTATGTGGTACAAGAGCGAGAGAGAGATGATGCTCTTGTCCGTTTGATTGATTATAAAAATCCAGATAAGTGTATTATCTTCTGTCGTATGAAAAAAGAGGTTGATAGACTTGTATCACACCTCACTTCACAAGGATTCAAAGTTAGTGGTCTGCATGGTGATATGGAACAGAGACAAAGAGAGGTAACAATTCGTGCCTTTAAACAGGGTGGTGTTGATATATTTATTGCTACAGATGTTGCTGCTCGTGGGCTTGATGTCAATGATGTAACACATGTTTTTAACTACCATATCCCTTTTGATTCAGAGAGCTATGTTCACCGTATTGGACGAACAGGGAGAGCTGGTAAGACGGGTGAAGCAATTACTTTGGTGACACCAAGTGAGCTTCGTACTATCAAAAGAATAGAAAAAGATGTAGGTACCAAAATGGTAACACAAGTTATTCCTACTCGTCAAGAGGTTCAAAATAGTAAATCTGATGAACTTATTGCACAAATTGCAAATACACAAGTAACTCAACAGGCTATCGAACTTGTCAAAACACTCCAACATGATATAGATATTGTAACTATTGCTCATCTTCTTGCCTCTATGATTCAAGAAAATCATAATATCAAAGGAAAAGATAGTATTGGTTTAGGACTTGAAGAGATAGAGCATCTTATCCAAAGAGCTATGCAGTCAAGAGGCAATGATAGAAATAGAGGTGGTCAAAGAAGACGCAGAAGTAGTGGTGGTGGAAACCGAAATGGTCGTGATGGACGCAATCGAGACCGTGGAAGTAGAAACAGTAGTCACAATCGTAAGAGAGATTAATCTCTCTACACCCCCAATATAATGAAAATAAAATCCATACTTACCAATAGTTTTGGTATTCTTATCTCTCGTGTTACAGGACTTATACGAGATATTTTGATGGCATCTGCTCTAGGTGCCTCTTTTTGGAGCGATATGTTTCTTGTTGCTTTCAAACTCCCCAATCTTTTTCGTCGTATATTTGCAGAGGGTGCATTTACTCAAGCTTTTATGCCCTCTTTTATTGCTTCTAAGCATAAAGGGGTCTTTTCTATAAGTATCTTTTTACGGTTTTTACTCTTTTTGACAATTGCCTCTACTTTGATTACGCTTTTCCCAGAACCCATTACAAAACTTTTGGCATGGGGTTGGAGTAGTGAGCTTATTGCACAAACTGCAACAATGACGGCTATT
>Ga0193965_1000445_pt1 | contig 13183 bp, 10 predicted proteins | sample FB_8_MG_FD_140330 | JGI IMG/M metagenome (GOLD analysis project Ga0193965, IMG submission 140330) | Microbial mat bacterial communities from the Broadkill River, Lewes, Delaware, United States - FB_8_MG | ecosystem: Environmental > Aquatic > Freshwater > River > Microbial mats | place: USA... | reverse complement strand
TGACTACTCATATAAAGACCAATTCCTGTACCTTTATCTTCGTCTTTTGTAGTTATATTTGCTTTAAATATATCATTTATAATACTATTTGGTATTCCACCTGCATTATCTTCTATATAAATTTTATTAAATTCTTCATCTTTTAAAATATAGATATCTATTTTTCTATCTTTAATATTATTTTCATTAAATGCATCTTTTGCATTATTTATTATATTTAAAATAAGATGTTTAAATTCATTTTCAATACCTTCTAATGTTAATTTATCTTTTTCTATAATATTAATATTTATCCGATTTTTCATAAATTCATCTTTTGTTAATAATAATACTTTTTCTATCATCTCTTTAACATCAAATTTAGCAATATTTTTATTTGGTCTAAAGAAACTTCTAAATTCATTTAAAGTAGTAGTCATATGTTCTATTTGATTAAATATACTTTTCTGAAAATTATCTATATATTGTTTATCCACTAAACCATCTTCAAAATCATAATTAATAATATCAACTCGCATATTAATATTATTAATAGGTTGTTTCCATTGATGAGCAACTGCATCCATCATCTCACCCATTGCAGCTAATTTAGATTGAGAATAAAGAAGTCTCTCTTTCTCTTTTCTTTTAAGTATCTCTTGCTCAACTTTCTCTTCAAGTTTTGTTTTGTACTCATTAAGTTCTTCATTTAATTTTAAAACCTGTCTTTGCTGCCTATCACTTTGTTCAATTATAGTATCTAATCTTTTTGACTTTTTTTTATATTGAGCAAGAAGTGTTGTTAGGTTTTCTCTTAACTCTTCATAATCTTTTGATAAAAAATTTTCGATATTACTAATTGTTTGAGATTCTTTATTTTTATAATTCATTAAATACCTTAAATATTATTCTTAATTATATAATATCCAAATAGTTATAAAGATTTTATAAACTTATTATTTACTTTTATATTATTTTCTATAGATTCAATACTAAAATAATAGATACTACTATTAACTTCATCTTTTTTTACAATTTTAACTTTAAATCTATTATCATTTAAAATAAAGTTCTCTATTTGTGTATCTGTAGAAGTAGATATAAACTCTTCTAGTTTTACCATATAAACTTGAGCTTGTAACTCTAAATATTTTAATTTATTTAAATTAGAACTAATTATATTATTTTGAATAAGTTCAAAACTAAATATTGATAAAGTAACTAATAGTATCATTGTTGAGATAAGTACAAAAGATTTTTTATTCATTAGATTTAATTTTCCAATTTTGACAATTACTGTTATTAGAGATACATAATTCTATATTAATTATTTTATTTATATGTGAGATATTAAATAACGATATATCATTTAGTAATAAGTTATTGTCATAATATAAGCTATTATTTTTATAATCTATAAGTGCAAAATCATTATTTTTTGATAAATATAACCTTGTAGTTTCAAATAAAAGATTTTGAAAAGTTGTTTGGATAGTTGATTTATTAGTTTTAAATAGATTTATAGTAATATTCATACTAGATAGTATTATTATAGAAAATAATACTATACTAAAAATCACTTCAAGAAGTAATAAAGAGTTTTTCATAATTTAAAATACTCTATAAAAGAGATATTCCATCATCATCAAGTTTTATTTTATTACCATCTATAAGGGTTGTTAATGCTCTTTTATATGCTTTTTTACTAATTGAAAAAACTTTTTTTATAACCTCAACATCTGTTTTATAATTATATGGTAAAAAATTCTCATTTTGTTTTAAAAGTTTTATAATATTTTGAGAGTTTATATCTTTTACAATATCTTGCCCTATGGGTTGTAAAGATATATCAAGTTTTCCATCCTCTCTTATCTCTTTTATATACCCTTTTATATTATTACTTACTTCAAGTTTTGTAAAAATCTCATTTTTATATATAAGTCCCTCATACTTATTATCTACAATTACTTTAAATCCTAATGAAGTTTTTGCAAATATTAATAATCTAACCTCTTGATTTTTTTCTAAACCTTTTGTATCTTTTGTTAAATATGATGTAACTTTTTCAACACCTATTAATCTATTTGTATCTTCATCTTCTATAACTCTTACTATTCTTTTTTCACCAACTTTAAAAGGTGTTTTTTGTTTATTTTTTGGTACAAATAAATCTTTTGGTAAACCCCAATCTATAAAAGCTCCAAAAGGCATAGTATCAACTACATTAGCTATAATAAACTCATCTTTCATACCATAAGGCTCTTGAGTTGTAGCAACTAATCTATCTTCAGAATCCCTATATACAAAAACCTCTATCTCATCATCTATACACATATCATCTGTTACATAAGCATTTGGTAATAATACAACCTCTTCATCTAAAGCTTCTAAATAAAGCCCTGGTTCTGTATCTCTATTAATTTTTAAAGTGTTTAATTCACCTAATTTTATATTTTGATTTATCATATTTCCTATTTCTTTGTTTTTTTATCAATTAAATCAACAATTAAATCTATTTTCTTTTGATTAAAATTCAATCCTTGTTTCTCTTGTTCTGGTGTTGCAAAAGCTGGTATTCCATTTACTTCAAGAACTATATATTCTTCTTTCTCAAGGTCATATATAATATCAACTCCACCTATATCAACTCCACAAACTTTACAAGCTTTTTTTGCTATTTTTACAGCTTCAGGAGGTGCTTCTCTTAAAAATACAGAACCTCCACTTGTTATATTTGTTCTCCAGTCTGTTCCATTTGCTTTTCTACCATAACAACTAACAAACTCTCCATCTACTATATCTATTCTAAAATCAGTATTATCATATTTTATAAACTTTTCAACATAAAAATATCTTAAATCCATTTGATTTAAAAAAGGCATTAACATATCTAAATTTGCTTCAGATTCTATTTTTGTAAGACCAACCCCACCCCAACCATCAGTTGGTTTATATACCATTTTATCCCATTTTTTTATAATTTTTTTAAGTTGTTCCCCATCATCTCTATGACATAATTTATAATCAGCTGTTAAAATACCATTATTTCTAAGTACAAAAGATGTATGAAATTTATCTTCTGTTAAAGCAAAAGCATCGTATGAATTTATCATAGGTATAACTCTATTTAAAGCTTGATAAAGATACATCTGATACTGAGTTTGTTCACCTGCATTATATGAAAAAAACAGATCTAATTCATTTAATTTATAACTTTTTGAACACTCTAAACTTTGACAAATAATATTTCCATTTTTAGATATAGCATTTCTAAGATTTAGATAAGGAATTGTATCAATACCTCTATCTTTTAATTGTTCTATTATTTTACCTTGAATTATATCTCCACCACCATTTTGATATAACCACATCCCTATTTTACGATTATCTTTAGCCATTTAATATCTCCATTTATTATATTTTAATATTTTACTCTTTTTTGTATATAATATTGATAAAACTATATTTTACTATATTTTAGATATTATTCTACCAAAGAAATTAAAGGAAAAATATATATGAAAATATTAGTTATTAACTCTGGTAGTTCTTCTATTAAGTATAAATTATTTGATAATGATATTGAGATATTATCAGGTATAAAAGAGGAAGTTGTCTCATATAAACATAGTATAAATGAGATATTTCAAAAAATAGATTTTAATTGCATTGACGCTATTGCACATAGAGTTGTTCATGGTGGAGAGTATTTCTCAAAAGCTACTATTATTACAAATGATGTTATAGATAAAATAGCATCGTTAATACCCTTAGCACCTCTACACAACCCTTCTAATTTAGAAGCTATTAAAATCATACAACAAGAGCATCCAAATATTACTCAAGTAGCTGTATTTGATACTGCTTTTCACCAAACACTTCCTATTGAAAATTTTTTATACCCTATTGATAAAACATTATATACAAAACATCATATTAGAAAATATGGTTTTCACGGAACTTCACATCAGTATGTATCAAATGAAGCATCAAATTTTTTAAAAAAAGATATAAATAATTTTAATGCTATATCTTTACATTTAGGAAATGGAGATAGTATTACTGCTATAAAGAATGGTAAAAGTATAGATACTTCAATGGGTTTTACCCCTTTAGCAGGACTAATGATGGGTACAAGAAGTGGAGATATAGACCCATCTATTTTAATATATTTAGAAAATACTCTAGGCTATAACAAAGAACAATTAGATAGACTTCTTAATAAAAATAGTGGATTTAAAGGATTAGTTGGAACTAATAATTTAAAAGATATACTAAAAATGAAAGAAAATGGAGATGAATATGCAAAAATAGCTATAGATATATTTGTAAAAAGAGTAAGAGATTATATGGGAAGTTATATTATAGAATTAGGCAATGTAGATACCATTATTTTTACAGGTGGAATTGGTGAAAACTCTAGTTATATTAGAGAGTCTATTTGTAAAAACTTATATGATTTAATTAAATTAAAAATAGATAATAATAAAAATATTAAGTTAAGTAAAAATAGTATCAATGATATTACCCATATAGATAGTAAAATAAAAATTTTAGTAATTAAAACCAATGAAGAGAAATCAATTGCAATTCAATCAAAAATAGAGTTAGAAAATATTAATGTATAAATATAAATATAAATTAAATAATAAATATGGGGACCATTATAAAAAATTTCTTTTAGATATAAAAAAACATTTTTATAAAAGTTCAAATATTATGCATAAAGCAAGAAATGAACTAAAAATATTAGAGTATAAAAATACTCAAATGATAGCAAAGTCATTTAAAGTACCAAATCGTGTAAATCAATTAGTTTACCCTATGATAAGAGGAAGTAAAGCTCAAAAAGCATACGAATATGGTATAAAATTAGCCTCTTTCACCCCAAAACCTATAGGATATATTGAATTTTATGATAAAAAATCTTTAAAAGAGAGTTATTTTATATCAGAACAATTTCATTATGATTTTACAATTAGAGAACCACTTACAGATAAAAATTTTAAGAATAGAGATGAAATTTTCAAAGCATTTGCTAGATTTACTTTAGAGTTACATAACAATAATATATTTCACAAAGATTATTCACCTGGAAATATTTTAATTAAAGAGGATGGAAATAGTTATATATTTAAAGTTGTTGATATAAATAGAATGGAGTTCTTTAAACTTAATCAAGAAGATAGAGCAAAGAATTTTTCAAAATTATGGGCTGATGATGATATATTAGATACTATAGCAGATGAGTATGCAAAATATTACTCTTGTGATAATAAATTTAAGCAACAAGTTTTAAATTTTTCAAATAAAAATAAAAAAGTAAAAAACTTCAAAAAAAGATTAAAAGGTCAAAAGGTGAATGACTAATGGATTTAAATAAAATAAGAGAAGAGAGAGCAAAATGGTTTGAGTGGAAAAATATAAAACCTATGCAAGAAGCTTTAAATAATATAAAAAAAATAAATATAGAAAATCAAAATATATCTTATGGTGATTGGGTTACTATAAATAATGTTGATTTAAAACAAGAGCAATTAAATATTATTGAGAAAAATGCAAAATCTTTAATACCTTGGAGAAAAGGTCCTTTTAATTTATGCGGTGTAAAAATAGATAGTGAATGGCAAAGTAATTTAAAATATAATCTTTTAGAACCATATTTTAATTTAGAAAATAAAATTGTAGCTGATGTTGGTTGTAATAATGGATATTATATGTTTCGTATGCTAGAACAAAAACCAAAAAAACTAGTAGGTTTTGACCCATCTCCAATATTTAATACTCAATTTGATATAGTTAATCATTTTATAAAAAGTGATATAAAATATGAGCTTTTAGGAGTTGAGCATCTTGAGTTTTATGAGCATAAGTTTGATACTATTTTTATGCTTGGTGTTTTATATCATAGAAGTGACCCAATAGCTTCTTTAAAGTCTTTATTTAGAGCTTTAAATAAAGGTGGTGAATTAATAGTTGATAGTTTTATGATAGATGGAGATGATGAAGTAGCTTTAATGCCAAAAGATAGATATGCAATGATACCAAATATCTATTTTATACCAACAGTAAATTGTTTTAAAAATTGGCTAAGTCGTGCAGGATTTAAAGATATAGAGCTATTAGAGATAACTCAAACAGATGATAAAGAACAAAGAGTTACAGATTGGACTTTTGACCAAAGCTTAAATAACTTTCTTGATTCAGATGATTTATCAAAAACAGTAGAAGGTTATCCAGCTCCTAAAAGAGCTTATTTAAAAGCTAAAAAGATTTAATAAATCTTTTAGCTTGGATTTTTTCTATCTGCTTTTGTTCCTCTTTTTTCTCTTCTATTATTTTTCATAGAACCTTCTATTTTTCTTCTTTCAGGTCCCTCATAAAATGGGTCTATAATATTTTTTCTTATTCTAACATCATCTTTACCTGGAAAATCTTTTGCACTTGCATCATCTACAATTTTTTGAGCAATATCATTTGATTGTTGAGCTATTAAGTGTGTAGATTCAGCGATATCTACATTCTCTTTTGCTTGTTTATTTAATATATTTACTTCACCATTTATAGATTCTAGTTGTACTCTTTGAGTATTTGTATCATCTACAACAATATTTATAATATTTGTTGTTGTTTTTATATTTTCATTTAAAAGTTGATACCCCTCTATCATTTTTGTAGATATATCCATACCATCTTGAGACCTATTAAGTGCATTTTGTACCAAATCTTTTATCTCATTAGCTGCATCTGCACTTCTTGAAGCTAGATTTCTAACCTCTTGAGCAACAACGGCAAAACCTTTTCCAGCTTCACCTGCTGTTGCTGCTTCAACTGCAGCATTTAAACTTAAAATATTTGTTTGAAATGATATTTGGTCAATAATAGATACAGCTTCATTAATAGCTTTTACTTTATCGTTTATATTTTCCATAGCTGTTGTAGTCTCTTCTGCTAACTTCTCACCACTTATAGATGAAGATGTAAGCTCTTTTGCTATAGATAACATATCTTGACTATTTTTTGTGGTATGTTCTAAGTTTTCCATAATAGTATTAATATTATCAGATGCTTTATGTAATGTTTGTGCCTGCTCATTTGATGAATTTTTTAGTTTATGTACATTTTCAGAAAATACTACAGATGATTGTTGTAAAGCTTTTCCATTATATAGGTTTTGTCCACTTAGTTCTGTTAGAGTATTACCAAGAAGGTCAACTTGATTAAATAACTCTTTCATTTGTGCCGTTGTATTACCTTTTGAATCTACTCGTGTTTTATATTCATCATGAGCATAAGCATTTAGAGTAAGTAAAACTCTTTTTATATTATAATGCATTGAGTCTATTAAATGGTTAATAATTTGTGTTAAGTTATTAATTTCAGGATTACTAGCAATAGCATTAATCTTAACATCAAGATTTCCTTTAGAGGCTTTTTCTGATATCTCGGCACTCTCTTTTATCGCTTGAGCATCTTGGTCTAAACCTTTTTTTGTTTTTTCTATATTTTTATTTATAGAAACTACCATCTCTCCAACTTCATCCATAGTATGTACTTTAAATGGTTGAATATCTGTTTTTTCGTGTGCCAAAAATTTAAAAAATTCATCTAAATCATTTTGTAAATGTAATAAAGGAGCTGTTGCTTTTTTTGTACTAAACCAAACTATAATTATATTTAAAATAATAAAAGTTAAAGCAACAGTAATAATAGATAAAACAGTATCAGATATCATCTCATCTGATTCATCTAAAGAGAAAGTAAGGTCAATTACCCCTACAACATCACCAACATTTTGATTTGCATGACACATAATACACTCTTGTGTTGCAATCATAGGTCTTAAAACTCGTAAAGAGTGTTCATTATTTTCATTTACCTCTATTAGTTTTGTAGATTTTGTTGAAAAAACATCTAATATATCTGGGTTTGTTGTAAACTGTTGTGTTGGAGAATACATCTCTATAGTCTCTTTAGATTTAGCAACAACTAGACTAGTTAAACCATCTATATTTTTTCTACTATCATCTTCAGCTTTTGCTATAGTAGCTGGGTCACCTGTATTCATAGCATTTCTAAGTGTTAAAAATATAGAGTCTGTTAACATATTTAAAGAAGCGATTGCACTATCTTTTGCTAATGTCTCCATCTTATTTGTTGTCATATAATTTGTTATAATATTACTAATTGTTAATATTAATATCATTGGTAAAAGAATTTTTGTTGACATTCTCATTTTGTTAAACATCTCTATAATCTCCTTATTTTGCTAATAACCCTTTTTTAGGTCCACTCTCTCCACAACATTGCTTATATTTCTTACCACTCCCACAAGGACATGGTGAATTTCTAGCAATCTTTTTCTCAAATACTGGTTTTGCAACAGGTGTCATCTCATCACTTGTTAAACTTATATCTTCAATTGACTCTTCTAGTTCATTTTTTAATCTCTCTAGTTCAGCTTCCTCTTTTGAAGAATCTTGTAACTGAACAGAAAATAAAATTTTTATAATTTCGTGTTTTATAGAAGCTATTAACTCCATAAATAGATTATAACTCTCTTTTTTATATTCAACTAAAGGATCTTTTTGATTATATCCTCTAAGTCCTATACCTGTTTTTAATGTATCTAAAGAGTATAAATGCTCTCTATATCCATTATCTAAAACTTGTAAATATAATATTCTTTCTATCTCATCTCTTTGTTCTGGAGCTGGAAGACTCATTTTTTGCTCATAAACTTCTTTTAGTATTTTTGTTAATTTAGCTTCAAGCTCTTCAAACTCTTTTGATATTAAGTCATCTTTTGATATAACAAGATTTAATTCCTCTTTTATTTTTACTAAAAGAGTATCATAACTAAAGTCATCCATTAAAACACTACCACTTAAATCTTTTGAATTTTGGATAACTAATTGTGAATATTCTAAAATATTTTCATATATTTTATCTTTAATATTATATTCTGGGTCTAATAAATTATCTCTAAAAGTATAAATAACTTTTCTTTGTTCATTTGCAACATCATCATATTCAAGTAGATGTTTTCTACTCTCAAAGTGCATATTTTCAACTTTCTTTTGTGCATTTTCAACAGCTCTTGTAACCATACCAGATTCGATATGTTCACCCTCTTCTAGTCCAAGTCTGCTCATAATACCAGCTATTTTATCACTTCCAAAAATTCTAAGAAGATTATCTTCTAAACTTAGATAAAATTGAGACTCACCAACATCACCTTGCCGTCCTGCTCTTCCTCTTAACTGATTATCAATTCTTCTACTTTCGTGTCTTTCAGTTCCTATAATAACTAAACCACCTAACTCTTTACACTCATCAGGTAATTTAATATCAACACCCCTTCCAGCCATATTTGTTGCAATTGTAACTGCACCTTTTTGACCAGCATCTTCAACTATTTTACCCTCTTTTTCATGTTGTTTTGCATTTAAAACAGTATGTTTTACTTTCTCTTTTGTTAAAAGTTCGTGAAGATATTCTGATTTTTCAATAGATGCAGTTCCAACTAATACAGGCCTACCTGTTTTTGTTATATCTTTAATTCTAGCACAAACAGCATTAAATTTTTCTCTTTCTGTTTTATAGATTAAATCGTTTTTATCATCTCTTTGAATAGGTACATTTGTAGGGATAGAAACAACATCAAGATTATAAATTTCAGCAAACTCTGTAGCTTCTGTTTGAGCAGTTCCTGTCATTCCTGAAAGCTTATCATACATTCTAAAATAGTTTTGAAATGTGATATCTGCTAGTGTTTGAGACTCTTCTTGTATTTTTACATTCTCTTTTGCTTCAAGTGCTTGATGCAATCCATCACTAAATCTTCTACCTTCACTTAATCTTCCTGTAAACTCATCAACTATTATAATTTCATTATTTTGAACAACATAATCAACATCTTTTTCAAAAATATTATTTGCTTTTAATGCTTGGTCAAGATAGTGAGATAAAGAAGCATGTTCTAATGAATAAAGATTATCAACCCCAAATAACTCTTGAGCTTTTATAATTCCATCTTCTGTTAAAATTACTGATTTGTTTTTCTCATCAACAACATAATCTCCTGTTTGTTTTTCAACCTCATCAGCTTTTTTTGGTTCTATTGTTTCACCTTTTTCTAAAGCTAATGCTACTTGATGTGCTTTTTGATAATCTGCACTTTTTCTATTTGTAGGACCAGATATAATCAAAGGGGTTCTTGCTTCATCAATCAAAATAGAATCTATCTCATCAACAACAACAAAAGAGTGTTCTCCTTGAACTTTTTCATCTTTAGAATAGTTCATATTATCTCTTAAAAAATCAAATCCAAATTCATTATTTGTTCCATAAGTGATATCACAAGAGTATTGAGCTTTTCTATCTTGTGCGCCATTTACATTAGCAGTTACACTTCCAACACTAAAACCTAAAAAGTTATACAAAGGCTCTAACTCTTTTGCATCTCTACTTGCAAGATAATCATTTACAGTTACAACATGTACACCTTTACCACTCATAGCATTTAAAGCAACAGTCAAAGCCCCAACAAGTGTTTTACCCTCACCTGTTTTCATCTCTGCTATTCTACCTTCGTGTAAAACCATACCACCTATAAGCTGAACATCATAGTGTCTCATATTAAGAACTCTTTTACTTGATTCTCTAATTATTGCAAAACTATCATATATTATGTCATTTAAGGATTTTTCATTGCTTTGAACACTATTTTTAAGCTCTTGAAAACTAGCTTGTAACTCTTTATCATCCATTTTAGAGTACTTCTCTTCAAGTGCATTTATTTTAGATACCCTTGAACGGTATTTTTTTATCTCTTTGTCATTTTTTGTTCCAAAGATTTTAGAAAAGATCTTTAACATATAATTTATCCCTTAGTATATAATATGCTATATTTTATCTAAATATAAATAAAAGAATAATTAATCTTTTTTTAATTTAATTTATGATTAAACTCTGGAACAATCTCTTGTAATTTTGTAATCTTATCTGAACTATTTAATAACTCTTGAATATCAATATTTAGTTTATCTATATTATATTTAGTTGGATTTGCAACAGTTATAGACTCATATTGTGTTGAAGCATCACTATCATCAATTAGTAACTCTTCATAAAGTTTTTCCCCTGTACGAAGACCTGTAAACTCTATCTCTATACCATTAGTGTCACTTAATTCTATCATTTTTTTAGCTAAATCAACTATTTTTACAGGTTCACCCATATCAAGAATAAATATCTCTCCACCTTTTCCTATAGCTCCTGCTTGAAGAACCAATTCGCAAGCTTCAGGTATAAGCATAAAATATCTTGTGATATCAGGGTGAGTTACTGTTATATTTTTTCCAGCTTCTATTTGAGATTTAAATTTTGGTATAACACTACCACTACTTCCTAAAACATTTCCAAACCTAACTGCTACTATATCTGTATTATTTGAATTTACATTTTGCAAATATAATTCACATATCCTTTTTGTAGTACCCATAACATTTGTAGGTCTAACAGCTTTATCTGTAGATATAAGTATAAATTTTTCTACATTATATTTTATAGATATATCTATACTATTTTTTGTACCTATAATATTATTTAATATAGCTTCTTGAATATTTTGTTCAACTAATGGTACATGTTTATAAGCAGCTGCATGTATTACAATATTTGGTTTATATGTTTGAAAAGTTTTATCTAAAAGCTCTTTATTTAAAATAGATTGCATAACTACTTTTATATTTGATTCTTTTAACTCTTCAGATATAGTATAAAGATTATATTCACTATGGTCTAAAAGAATTATCTCTTTTGCCCCAAAAGCTACAACTTGTCTTGATATCTCACTACCTATACTCCCACCAGCTCCTGTAATAAGTACAACTTTGTCTTTTATAAAACTTTTTATTTTAGTTTTATCTAAATCTGCAGGTCGTCTTGCTAAAAGGTCTTCAACAGACAAAGACTTTAAAGTTGTTTGTTTACTATTTAAAGTTGCAATTTTAATATCTGTAATATCTAAACTATTTAATCTTTCGTAAATATCTTTTAAAATATCTTGTTTTAACTCTTTAGTTATAATCACACAAGATATATTTTCATCTTTTATTATACTCTCAAGATTATCTAAACTTTTCACCTCTATATTTGATATATAACTACCTATTAAGATATCTTTCTCTTTTTCTATTTGTGTATCTATAATAGAGCTTATATAAAACTCTTTTTTTTGTTTTATAAAACCTTGAGTATAGTGAGAGATTCCAATAATCAATGTTTTTTTCATATTTATATTATTTTCACTCTCTAAAATTAATCTTTTAGATATTCTAAGAAAACCTATAAATATTAAAGATAAAAATATATCTATAATTAAAACACTTCTTGGAAAAGGCTTAAAAACTTCTGGAAATATATAATAGATAATAGTAAAAAAAGAGTAAGCTAAAATATGAGCATATAGTAGCTTTTTTGCATCACTTAGAGCAAAAAATCTCCAAGTGATTTTGTAAATCTTAAAATACCTAATTGCACAAATTTTTAATATAACAAGATATATAAACACTAGATAAAAATTACTCATATAATTTTCTTCTACATCAAAATTAAATCTTAAATTATATGCTAAAAAAAGTGTAAATAAAGATATTATTATATCAAAAGATATAAAAAATATTGTTCTTTTTTTAGATGTTGGATTAAACACCTTTTATAACCTCACATATCATTTTAACATCATCTTTTCTCATAGTAGTACTACTTGCTACACAAAGTCCATGATAATATAACTCTTCACTTGTACCATCTACATATTTTTTTGCATCTTTAAATAATGGTTGCATATGCATAGGTTTCCATAATGGTCTACTTTCTACATTTATACTTTCTAAAGCTTCCATAACTTTTTTATAATTAGAATTTTTAAAAGTCATTGCAGTAAGCCATCTATTTCCTCTACTATTTTCTAATTCTGGCATAAATTCAACCTCATCAAAGTTATTTAAAAACTCTTTATACCATTTAAAAATTTCTCTTTTTTTATTTACTCTATCTTCTATAACTTCCATTTGACCAACACCAATAGCAGCTAATACATTACTCATACGATAATTATATCCATACTCTTGATGTTCATAATGTATATATGGCTCTTTTGCTTGAGTACTATAAAATTTTGCTTTTTCAATCCACT
>Ga0193965_1000444_pt1 | contig 13226 bp, 15 predicted proteins | sample FB_8_MG_FD_140330 | JGI IMG/M metagenome (GOLD analysis project Ga0193965, IMG submission 140330) | Microbial mat bacterial communities from the Broadkill River, Lewes, Delaware, United States - FB_8_MG | ecosystem: Environmental > Aquatic > Freshwater > River > Microbial mats | place: USA... | reverse complement strand
CTTTTTAGCTTTCTCTCTTCCTCACTAAAAGGTGAGCGAAGTCAAGAGAAAGAGATAATTATACGACCACCATATTATAAAGATATAAATGCATTTGATACAGAGTGTCAAAACTGTGACGCTAAATGTGCCACTTTGTGCCAAGAGCAAATTATTATAATTAGTGAAGATAAAACACCAAAACTAAATCTTAGTGAAAGTGGGTGTACATATTGTGATGATTGTGCAATTGCTTGTGAATATGATGTTCTTTTTGTAGAATCAAAAAAATTAATTGATGCCGGAATTCGCATCAATGAATCTACTTGTATGAGTTGGCAAGGTGTTATGTGTTTCTCATGTAAAGATCCATGTCTTGAGGATGCTATAGATTTTAAGGCTATGTTTATGCCAACTATAGACCAAGACAAATGTACATCTTGTGGATTTTGTATAAGTAGATGTCCAAGTTTAGCAATCGATATAAAGGCTATCTCATCATGAAAAAAATATTTTTAATTTTTCTTTTAAGTGTTTCACTATTTAGTGCGTCAATAACTCAAGCAGATAAACAATACATATCTTCTGGTGCAGTTGTTGATATAGTATATAAAAACAACAAACTCTATAGTGCTACAGATGCTAGTTGTGTTGATATATTTGACGTTGAGACAAAAGAGATTCTACAAAAAATTAAAGTAGATAAAATCACCGACTTTATGGGTGATATTATAGATTCTAAGGTCTATTCAGTTGATGTGATTTCTGACAAGATTTTAATACTTTCACAAGCAAAAAAAGGTGCAAGAAGAGTTCATATTTATCAAAACGATACACTTGAACTTGTTTTACCGTATACGAAAAGATTGTTTATTGCTAAGGCAAAGTTTATTGATGAGAACACTATACTACTAGGACTTTTAAGCAACGAGATTATATCTTATGATATAAAAAAGAGAAAAGAAAATTATAGAATCCAAGTTTCTCAATCTAAGTTTTCTAATTTTGTTTTAAATGAAAAAAAGACAGAAGTTATAGTTGCTGATGAGAGTGGAGATTTAAAGATTCACCAGACAAAAAATGGTAATTTTATAAAAGAGTTACGTGGACAGAATCTTGACAATGTATTTCAAGTTGATACGAAAAATGCAATAATCGCAACTGCTGGACAAGATAGAAGAGTGGTAATTTATGATACAAAATCTAATTCGGCTTACTACAAAACTGCTAGTTTTCTTATCTATAGTGTTGGGTTAAGCCCTAGTGGAAAACTTGTGGGATATGCTTGTGATGAAAACAATAATGTAAAAATTTTTGACACTCAAACAAAAAGTAATATTGGAACATATGGTGGAAATAAGATGACACTTACAAATATATTGTTTATAAATGAAAAAGAATTTTTTAGTGCTAGTGATGATAAAACTATCAACTACTATAAAATAAAATAAAGGATTTTTATGGAGTATAATGAAAGTGAATTTTTAATAGAAACAGAAGTTCCACAAGAAGAGTTAATTATCTCAAGGACAGACTTAAATGGATTAATCACCTATGCTAATGAAGCCTTTTGTGAAATTAGTGCTTATGATGAGAGTGAACTCATAGGAAAGTTTCATAACATTGTGAGACATCCAGATATGCCAAAGGAGATTTTTACCGATTTATGGAAAACACTTCAAAATAAAAACCAATGGACAGGTGTTGTTAAAAATCTTAGAAAAGACAAAGGTTTTTATTGGGTTCATGCCATAGTTTCTGGTGTTTATAAAAATGGTGAACTTATTGGGTATAAATCTTTAAGAACACCAATTAGTTATGAAGAAAAATTAAAACATCAAAAACTATATGATAAAATGCGCGATGAAAATGGCGAAACAATCAGAAAAATAATTTATACATAAAATTAAGGAATTAAAAATGAATATCTCAAGTATAGTAGTTCAAACAGTACCAAAATATTTAGATGAAGTTGTTGAGTCATTAAAAAATTGTGAGGCATGTGATTATCATTTACATGATGCAAAAGGTCGTATCATCATAACTATCGAGGGTGAAGGTGTTTCAGAGGAGTTAGAAAAACTTTCTATTATAGAGGCTATCCCTCATGTTGTAGCTGCTGATATGCAGATGGCATATAGTGAAGATGAACTTAATGCTCATATGGATGTTATTAACAACTCTGATGTAGTTCCTAAGATGCTAAATGATGATGATATTGATCCAAGAGATATAGTGTATAATGGCGACTTAAAGAAAAAAGATTTAGAGGGTTTTGCTAAAACTTTTGATGCCACAGGATTCAATCCAAATGGAAATGTTAAGTAATGGCTGTTGTTTTTGAATCACTCATCAGAATTGATGAAGAGGGAAAATGGTTTATAGAACTAACTGACACAGTTGATGAAAGAATGGCGGTTTGTCAGGATCTAGATGAGTATTCACAAAAAGTTGAAGACTTTGGTGCTGATTATGGTGGAAACATCGATGAAGTGAAATGGTCAAAAGATGATAATGTTCCACCACATACAATGGATGAAATTAGACTAGAGATGTCTAAACATCAAGAAGAGATAGAAAAAAATAAAACGGAGAATACACAATAAGATGGTAGCAAATGCGATAGTAACAGATACATATTTTGAACCTGAGAAGATTAAAGAGCATCTTGAGAATGTAGAGTATATAATATTGGCAGCACCTGCTCCAAACCACTTCAAAGATACACCGATTCAATTTACTATATTTTTAAACACTGAGGATAAATTTCCTCAAGATATTAAAGATGCTATATTAGATAAATTTCTTCAAGAAAATGGTATAACAAACCCTATAGAGGTGATGAGTCAACTTATGCCAGTTGGATTCTCAAAAAGCTCACAAGACACACCTATGCCTCTACTTCTAGTAAAACCAGAAGACCAACAAAGTATCCCTTATGCTGTTATGCATGTGATAGACTTTTTAGGAGATTCAGAGAATTTCTTTGAAGCAAAAAATGAAAAACTTACTGGTTGGAGTTATAGCTACAACTAGTTCTATTTAAGAGATAGATTCTATCTCTTGTATAGTTTTTGCAATACCACGGGATAAATTCTCACACCCACTTTTAGTCACTAATATATCATCTTCGATTCTAATACCAATACCACGATATTTTTTAGGTATAGTTTTATCGTTGGCATTACAGTATATTCCAGGCTCAATAGTTAAAACCATCCCCTCTTCTAAAAGTATATCATCCCCATTTTCATCTTTATAGGGACACTCATCGTGAACATCAATACCCATCCAATGACCTATACCATGTGGATAATATTGCTTATGTTTTTTCTCTTTTATAAGCTCTTTATAATTACCTTTTAAAATACCTAAATCTATCATCCCTTTACATAGTAACTCTTCAGATTTTTTTTGTAGTTTTGTTCTTTTTATCTTTGGTTTTATCATATCAATGATTTGTAATTGTACAGATAAAACCATCTCGTAAAGCTCTTTTTGTGCTTGAGAGAATCTCTGATTTACAGGTATAGTTCTTGTGATGTCACTCGCATAATACTCATACTCACAACCAGCATCAATAAGGATTAATTCACCATCTACCAATGCTTTGTTATTGTTAATATAATGAAGTGTATTTGCACTATTACCTCCAGCAACTATAGAGGTATAAGCGTCACTATAAGCTCCATTGTTTTTAAAAGCATACTCTATCTCTGCTTGAATCTGATACTCATTTTTATCTAGCTTATTGAGCTCTATTACTTTATGATGTGCTTCTTGTGTTATCTCAATAGCTTTTCTTATAAGTTCTATCTCTGCATCTGATTTTATGAGTCTCATTTTATTTATACTGAGTGCTATATTTTTGTATGTAGTTATATTTTTAGCATATTTTTTTAAAACCCTTAGCTGAGAATCATCTAAATTAAAATCATAATAAAGCTCTTTTGCATCACTTATATATTTTTTAAAAAAATCTTCAAACTCACTATTTTCATAAACCTCATCAATCAAAAAAAGTTTTTTTGCCTCTTTTTTCCCTAATCTCTCACCATTCCATAGTTCAGATACTTTATCTTTTTTTTCTACAAACAAAATAGTTTTACTCTCTGAATCTACTTTAATAAACATCAAAATAGATTTATCCTCTTTAAAGCCACTCAAATAATAAAAATTACTATTTTGTCTATATTGATACTGTGTATCATTTGAGCGTGTTTTATAACTATTGCTAAAAACGACAGATACTGATTTTTGAGACATATTTTGTAATAGCTTATCTCTTCTTAGTTTATATTCATTTTGTGTTATCATCTACAAATTTCCTCTATCCATTTAGCACTATCCATTAATAGATTTTCAAGTGCTAGATTTAAAGCTTTTACACCACCTGATGAATCTAAACTACTCGCTTCTAACTCTTTTGCAAAACTTTTTGTCTCAATCGCTTGTAATGTTTTTGTATCTATTACAGATAAAGAGATTTTAACTTTTACAAAAGATCTATTCTCCTCTTCATTATAGTACTGCATAAACTCATCAATAGAGCTCTCCAAAATAAGATCATTTCTTGTTCGAGATTTTGGAATTTGTACAGTTTGAAATATATCCATTTTTCTAAGCATATCAACTAACTCTGCAGACATTGCATTGTTGGGGGAGAGTGCCCATTGTGATTGGGAATAACTAAACTGTTTATCATCCCCCACCCCGTAGTTCATATCTAAAGACATCAATAAACTTGAACTAAACGCCTGTGCAACTTTTATAGATTTATCTTTACATTTTGAAGATTGTACTTTTTCAACATTGAGTTTTGTATTGATTCTATACTCTGTAACAACTGGATAAGTCGTACTACATCCACTTAGTAAAAATGAAAATAGTAGTGCTAGTATTAAATATGGCATCTATATCTCCCCTGGACCTTTTTTAATCTCTTCTTGCTTAAACAAAATATCTCCTGGACTTCTTTCATATTGATTCATAAAATTCTCAACTCTTATCATAAGATTTTGCATCTCTAAGAGTGTATTGTTCATTGTTGGAACTACATCTGCTGCAATCTCTTTGACATTAAATTCTCCACTTGCAACTGCTCTTTTTATCTCATCCATTGAGCCACGAATCCCTAAGTAGCTCGTCATTATAGATTCAAAAGAGCCTGATATTTTATCTTCCCATTGAACACTTTTATCTATAAAACTATTAACATTTGGAACCATAGCATCTATTTTTTGTGTAGAGTTATTTAAATGAACCATAGTTTCTTGAATATTTCCTATAGTTTTATCATCAAGTAATTTATCCATCTTATCCATAAACGAGGCTGTTTTAGTTAATAATAGAGTGATTTGCTTTTGATTCTCATCATTTAAAAGCTGCTCAGTTTTTGTAAGTGTTTTGGAGAACTTTGTAGATACAGTCCCCAAAGATTGTTCAAAATTTTCAAAAAATGATGGGATAGTTTTTATAATAGGATATTTTTGCCCCTCTTTTACTTCAAGTGCTGGAGCGTTATTGTCTCCTAAACTAAGATTGATATAACTCAAACCTGTTATCCCTTGAGAGGTTAGTTTTGCAACTGTTGATGACTTGATAGGGGTTGATTTTAAGATATTTATAAGTACCTCAACCTGCTCTGAATTTTTAGGATTTATTTTTAAACTCACAACTTTTCCTACATCAATCCCTCTATATTTTACTACAGAATCAACATTAAGCCCCAAAACAGATTCATCAAAATGGATATGGTATTTTTTTGTTTTAATCTCTTCAGCTGGTTCAAGTAGCCAATATGTAAATAAAAACATAAGTATAAACCCAAAAAGAACCAAAAAACCTATCATTGTATAGTTTACTTTATTATTCATATCTTCCCTCAAAAAAAGTTTGTATAAATTCACTTTCTACTGATTTAATATTTTCTAAATTTCCCTCATAAACAATCTTTTGATTATCTATAATTGCCATTCTATCTAATGTAGAATAGATAGATTCCAAGTCGTGCGATACCATCACTATGGTTAAGTTTAAAAGCTCACGAAGTTTGAGTATTAAACTATCAAAATCTCTTGCTGAGATTGGGTCTAATCCACTTGTAGGTTCATCTAAAAACAAAAGTTTTGGATCCATTGCTAATGCACGAGCGAGCGCTGCTTTTTTTTTCATACCACCACTAATTTGTGATGGATACAGATGTGCATCTTGTGGTTTTAAGCCAACTATACTTACTTTAAATGCAACAATTTCATCTATCATTTTTTGCGATAAATCTGTGTATTCTATAAGAGGTAAAGATATATTTTCTTTAATAGTCAAAGAGGAAAACAATGCTCCAGCTTGAAACAACACACCCCAGCTTTTTCTAAGCTTTTGCGCTTTATAGTGCTCTATACTAGTTATGGAATCACCCAATATTGTTATATCGCCACTTTGTACTTTTTCTAGCATAACCATCTCTCTAAGAAGTGTTGTTTTACCACAACCACTCGGACCAAGTAAGCCATAGATTTCACCCTCTTTTATTGAAAGATTAAGTCCATTATGCACCACTTTATTATCAAAAATAGTTTTGACATTTTGCACCTCAATAATCTGTTTCATCTATATACCTAAGTTTGTAAATGCAATAGAGAAAACAGCATCACATACTATCACTGCAAAAATAGATTCAACCACACTTTTTGTAGTATTCACACCTATACTTTGTGTATCATCTTTAACCATTAGTCCTCGATATATCCCAATAGATGCAATTAAAAATGCGAAAAAAGGACCCTTTACAATCCCAATATAAAAATGTTTTACATCTATCACTTCATTAAATCTATCCAAAAACATATCAGTTGTTATTTGTAGGTCAATATTTGCAACAACCATGCCACCTAAAATACCCATAATATCTGCTAAAAAAATCAATATAGGCATCGCTATCATTAATGCTATTATTCTAGGAATTACCAAATACTTATAAGGGTCAAACCCCATAGTTCGCATAGCATCTAACTCTTGTGTTATTTTCATCGCTCCTATTTGTGCTGTAAATGCTGAACCACTTCTTCCAGCTATTACAATAGCAGTAATGAGAGGGGCGAGTTCTCGAAGAATCGAGATTCCTAACATATCAACAATAAAAATATTTGCACCATATATTTTGAGCTGATGTGCTGATTGGTATGCAACAACCAAACCTATAAGAAAACTTGTAAGTGCTATAATGCCAAATGCTTTAAGCATACTCTCATTTATCTCAAATGCTATCTCTTTAAAGCGTATATTTTTATATGAACGCAAATAACAAAATTTTGTAGCAAACATCTCACCCATAAATGCAATAAAAGAGATAAAACCTAAGTAGTTTCTATATGCTCTAGCACCTATTACTTCAACTACTGTTCTTGTCTTTTTTTTAGGAATTTTTTGAGAATGTTTTTTTTCATCTTTTACAAGTTTGATTGTATTAAGAATCAATTCATTAGAACATAAAATTGTAACTATTATATTTTTTTTTGATAACTCTTTTTGTAGATTATTTATATAAATAGATGCGGCAGTGTCCATAAAGGTAAGTTGATAAAAATCAAAATAGATATTTTTTACTTTTGTAGTATCTAGTATATCTATTTCTTTTTCATAAGTAGATAGATTATACAAATTGAACTCTCCAAAAAATACTAAAGAGAGTTCATTATTTTTGTATATTGTTTTTAAATAACTTTTATCCATTATATGTTTATATTAAAAATCTCTTGCTAATAGCTTGTTAACTTTTAATATTGTCAAGATTCGACCATCTTGTTTTCCAACACCCTCTATCATACTATCATCAGAGATAAGTGTATCTGGTGGAGGTCCAATATCAGACTTTTTGATTCTTAGTGCCATTGTTAATCTATCAATTACAAAACCAGCAACCTCATCTCCTTGTTTTAGTACAAAGAAACGAGTTTCATCGTTATGGTTTTTTGCACCCAAACCAAACTTAATGCGAAGGTCAATCAATGGGATAACTGAACCACGCAAATTGAATACACCACGAACATAAGGTGGTGTTTGAGGAACTCTAGTCCAATTTATTGGTTTAATAATCTCTTGAATTGTTAAAATTGGCACAGCGTATTCCTCTTCACCAATAATAAATCCAACTAACTGAACTATATCCTCAGATTGGTCAAGTCCTACATCTTTTTGCTCACTCTGTTTATTAATTATTTGCTTTAATTTATCACTCATTATAAGAACTCCGATTTAAAGTTAACATTTCTTTGAACAACACTAGAAAGATAATCTGCTGAATATGGTTTAGTAATATACTCAACCATTCCAGATTCTACACCTCTCATTCTATCTGATTTACCTGTACGAGAAGTTACAGCAATTAGAGGTAAATTTTTATATTTGTTATATTTTTTAATCTCTGTTGCTAGGGAGTAACCATCCATTCTTGGCATCTCAATATCTACAAGCATAGCATCAAAATTGTGCTCACCAGATTTTAAGATATTGAGAGCTTCTTGTCCATCACTTGCTTCAATTAGAGAAACACCTAATGGCTCTAGTGCTTTTCTCATTATCATTCTATCAGTTTTAGAATCATCTACAATCATGATTTTATAATCACTTGCCTTTGATTTCTCATGAGATATTTGCGCAACAGCATTATTTTGACTTGATGCAGAAGCTTTTACACCCTTTGCCATCTGCATAAGAGCAACAACATCAACAATCAGTGTAACACCACCATCACCTCTAATTGTAGCCCCTGCAACTCCCTCAATACCTTTGAGGTAGTCACCCATAGATTTAATAACAATCTCTTCTTGACCCACTAAAGAATCAACTATAAGACCTAATTTTTGAGCACCTAAACCAAGAACTACAACATAAGCGTATTCACTACCATCAAGGATTCTATCCACTTCAAAAATATCACCAATATGTACTAAAGAGAGAACCTCTTCTCTTAGTCTCATTACTGAACGATTCTCAACTGTATAAATCTCGTCGTTTGAAATTCTAACTGTCTCTAATACAGATGCTAATGGAATTGCATAATACTCCTCTTGTACACCTACAAGTAAAGCCTGAATAATAGCTAGAGTTAAAGGGATTTTTAACTTCATTGATGTACCAACACCAACTTCACTATCTATATCGATAATACCATTTAGTTTTTCAATGTTTGTTTTTACAACATCCATACCAACACCACGACCCGATACATTTGTAACAGTTGCTGCTGTTGAGAATCCTGGTTTAAATATAAGTGTAAATGCTTCTTTATCACTCATATTGTCAGCTTCTTTTTCAGTAATAATACCTTTTTCAAGTGACTTGTTTTTAAGCATATCAGCATCAAGACCTTTACCATCATCATCAATTTGAATAACAATTGCATTACCCTCATTGTAGGCTTTAAGCTTAATAGTACCTGATTCAGTTTTCCCTTTTGCAACACGGTCTTCAGGTTGCTCAATTCCATGGTCACATGAATTACGGATAATGTGAACTAAAGGATCCCCTATCTCTTCAACAATAGATTTGTCAAGCTCAGTATCTTCACCTGAAATCTCTAGTTCTATTTTTTTGTTAAGTTCACGCGTTAAATCACGAATCATTCTTGGGAACTTATTGAAAACTTTTCCAATTGGAAGCATTCTAGTTTTCATAACAGCGATTTGAAGGTCAGTTGTTACAAGAGAAACAATAGAAACAACTTGATTAAGTTCTTCTAAAAATTCTTCCCCCTCATAACGCTCTTCAACATCATCATTAATTTTGATAAGTCTATTTTTAGCAAGTACAAGTTCCCCAATAAGATTCATAAGGTGATCAAGTCTTTTTACATCAACACGAATTGTTTGTTCAACTGCAGCTGGTGCTTTTTTTGCTGGTGCTGCAGCTTTTGCTTCACCAGCTGGCTCTGCCTTAGGCTTCGCTTCTGGTGCAGGCTTTGGAGTAACTGGAGCTGGAGCAACTGGAGCAGGTGCAGGCGTTGGAGCAGCTGCTGCTGCAGGCTCCTCTTCATCTGGTGCTGGTGGAGCTTCAGGTACAGCCTCACCAGCTGCAATTTTTGCAGCTCTTTTAGCTTTATCTTCATTTTGTCTTTGTTGTAGTAGTCTTTCTATTTCAGCTTCAACCTCATCGGCATCCATACTGTCATAATCCATCTCCTCCTCATCATCATTATCAGGAGTCTCTTCAACTACTGCAGGAGCCTCTTCCACAACTGGTGTAGCTTCTACAACAGGGACAGCCCCATCACCACCACTTACTTTATCTAGTCTTGAAACACATTCAGAAACATCTATACCAGCATCAGAACTTGTATCACGAATTGTATTTAAAAGTGATTTCATCAAATCGATAGATTGAAGTACAACATCCATAATATCTGGAGTGATAATTAATTCACCGTGTCTTGCTTTGTTAAGTACATCTTCCATGTGATGTGTTAAGTGTGTTAAAACATCAAAGTTTAAAAACGACGAAGCACCTTTTACTGTATGTGCGACACGAAAGATACCATTTAAAAGTTCTAAGTCCTCAGGATCACTCTCTAATAAAACTAAATCCTCATCCAACTTTTCAACAAGTTCAAACGATTCAACTAAAAAATCTTGTAATATTTCCTGAAATTCATCCATATTTATACCCCTATTTCATATGTGCACGAACAACTCGTGACACTTCATCATAAAATGTACTAGCTTCAAACTTAACTAAATAAGCTTCAGCACCAGCTTCTTTACCTCTAATTTCACTAAAATGATCACTTATAGATGAGTTAAAGATTATTGGTATATTTCCATATCTACCATCCTCTTTTACATTTGCAGCAAAATGAAAACCATCCATTCTTGGCATCTCAACATCTGAAAGAATAAGTTTTAAGTGTTGAGATATATTTTCCCCGTAAAGTTCATGTATCTCTTGAAGTTTTTCAAGTCCCTCTTGACCATCAATCGCTTCAACCACTTGAAAGCCCATTTTAATAAGAGCCTCTTTTACAATTTTTCTAGCTGTTGCACTGTCATCCAAAACAAGTGCTAAGCCTGAAAAACTCTCAAGTTCATGAGGAATTGCATCTACATCTGGTTCATATAAGCCTAAGTCTTGTACTACACTCTCTAAATCTAATATAAGGAGTACATTATCATCTTCAATCTTAGTAACACCCGTAATCTTGCTTCCATCTAATGTGCCTGCACCACTAGCAAATGTTGCTGGTTCAATATCACCCCAGTTTATTCTTCTGATTCTTTTTGCTTCATGTACAATAAAGCCAATCAGTACATTATTAAATTCTGTAATAATAACTCTTAAACTTTTTTCACTCCCCTCGGGAGCTTCTATCCCCATCCATTTTGCCAAATTAACTACAGGAATCACAACACCACGAAGGTCAAAAATCCCCTCTATATATTCTGGAGTTCCTGGAAGTTCAGTTAATGATGGAACACGAATTATCTCTCTTACTTTTGAAACATTAATTCCATAGATACCCTCATATACTTCATCATTTTCTTGTTTAAATATACGAAAATCTACAAGTTCCATCTCATTGGAACCAACTTTTAGTGAACTATCATCCATCTTTTATATCTCCTTGGAGTATATCTTTTCTTCTAGTAATGCTTTATCTTCGCTAAATTCTACAATAAAATATCTTTGATTGCAAGCAAAAACACCTAAGTTTATATATATAAAATCATCAAAGTCAAAACTCTTATTTTGATGAAAATGCCCCTCTATAAAATAATCACACTCATACTTAAATGTTAATCTGCTTAATATATAACTTTTAAAATTATTGAGTTTTTTACAATCATCTTTTTTGTCTAAATATTTATCTAATTTATTTAATATAAAATTTGAAAACATATTATTTACAATATTTAAAACAAACAAAACCATTTTACTTCTTATTAAATAAGTGTAAATTTTATATCCAATAGCACCATCAAAATCACCATGAGCCAAAAAAGCTTTTTTATTATTAATACTACAAGGAACTGGCTGTTGCGATATAGAGAAAATTTTTGCAAAAGGAAAGATTTTTTTTAGGTTAAAATCATGGTTTCCTTCAAGGTAAATTAACTCTATCTCTTTAGAAATATCATTTAATAGAATAATCATCTCTTGATTTTTCTCTATCGTGGAAGATACACCTCCAAAAAGTGCATCAAATATATCACCAAACAAAACCAGCTGAGTTGCTTTAATCTTTTGAGAATGAATATCTTTTATAAACTCTAAAAAAGATGGTCTTAAAGGTGAATAGTGTGCATCTGAAACAAATATTGCACCCTCTTTAATCTCTATATTCTTATGGTACATAAGCTATTTTAGAGATACCTTGTGATTCATCAAGCCCCATCATTAGGTTTGCATTAACTACTGCTTGAGAGGATGCACCACGCATAAGATTATCAATTGCACTAGAGATAAAAAGCATATTAGCTTTTTTTGAAGAGCTTTTGCTTTGTTTTACATATATATCACAAAAATTTGTTCCAGCTACATTTTTCATATCAACTGGATTCTTAGAGATTCTCACAAAAGGTTTATCTTTATAAAAATCATTTAACACAGTAAAAGCATCAAAATCATCATTCACTTGTATATATATAGATGAAAGCATACCTCTTGTAATAGGAACAAGATGTGGAACAAAATGTACCTCTTCAAAATCTACACCGATTTTTTGTGCAATCTCTGGTGCGTGCCTGTGCATAAGAGGATTATATGCAAAAAGATTCTCATGTGCGTTTACAAAATGTGTCACTTCACTCAGTTTTTTACCAGCTCCACTCACACCTGTTTTAGCATCTATAATAATTGGGGTATTTGGTATTCTTTGAGAAAGAAATGGTAAAAGAGCCAAAATTGCTGAAGTTGGAAAACAGCCTGGATTAGCAACTAATTTAGCAGTTTTTAGCTCCTCTTTAAACATCTCTGGAAGTCCATATACAACATGTTCTAGATTCTCTACATCTGTATGCGTTGTATAAAACTCTTCATAAATATCTAAAGGCAATCTATAATCAGCCGATAGATCAACCACTTTTAAGCCTTTTGCTATTAAAGGTTTTACATAAGCCATTGCTGTTTTATGTGGTAAAGCTAAGAATACTAACTCACAGTGTAGTGCCATTTCGTTATTATTTGCTTTTTTTACCTCTTGTTCACAAAAACCCTTAAGTGTTGGTTGTACCTATTTTATTTTTACCCACCCCTCT